>ENA-OSJC01001459-OSJC01001459.1-marine-metagenome-genome-assembly--contig:-NODE-1459-length-19422-cov-3.270251_pt1 | contig 19422 bp, 19 predicted proteins | sample MGYA00237885_ERZ534234 | MGnify/ENA primary metagenome ERZ534234 (study PRJEB26413, sample SAMN06343907) | marine metagenome | isolation source: coastal waters | place: Atlantic Ocean: West Antarctic... | reverse complement strand
GGTGCCAATGCTGACGCCATCGATAAGGGCGAAAATCGTCAACGTTTCAAAGACGCGATGATTAAGATCGGCCTTGACCTCCCCATCTCGGGAGTGGCTCACTCGATGGAGGAGGCGAAGAAGATCGCGAAAGAGATCGGGATGATGCCGCTTGTGATTCGTCCTGCGTTCACTCTCGGTGGAACCGGTGGTGGGATCGCTTACAACAAGGAAGAATTTGAAACGATCGTCACGAGCGGTCTCGATCTTTCCCCAACCACCGAGGTCCTCGTTGAAGAATGCCTCCTCGGTTGGAAAGAATACGAAATGGAAGTCATGCGCGACCACGCGGACAACTGCGTCGTCATTTGCTCGATTGAAAACTTCGACCCAATGGGAGTCCACACCGGTGACTCGATCACGGTGGCCCCGGCCCAGACGCTTTCAGATCGCGAGTATCAAATCATGCGGGACGCGTCCTTCGCCGTCATCCGCGAGATCGGGGTCGAGACAGGTGGATCGAACATCCAGTTCTCCGTCGATCCCAAGACCGGTCGTTGTATTATCATTGAGATGAACCCGCGGGTGAGTCGCTCATCCGCCCTCGCTTCCAAGGCGACCGGCTACCCGATTGCCAAGATCGCGGCCAAGCTCGCCGTCGGTTACACCCTTGACGAACTGCCGAACGATATCACCAAGGAGACTCCTGCGAGCTTCGAGCCGACCATCGACTACGTGGTCACTAAGATTCCTCGCTTCACTTTCGAGAAATTTCCGACTGCCGATCCCGTTCTCACCACTTCCATGAAGGCGGTGGGCGAGGTCATGGCCATTGGGCGCACCTTTAAAGAATCGCTGCAAAAAGCGCTCCGTTCACTTGAGACCGGCCGCTTCGGTTTCGGCTTCGATGGTAAGGACCCGGAGGCCACTCGCGAGCAGATCGAGCGGAAGCTTCAGGTTCCCAATGCCGAGCGTATTTTCTGGCTCAGTGTCGCCCTCCAACAAGGCTGGACCATCGAGGAGATTTTCGACACCACTCAGATCGATCCATGGTTCCTTGAGAACATGCGCGTGATCGTCGAAGAGGGGAAAGACCTCGCGAACCTCGACCTCCGTCGCGCCAAGAAGCTCGGCTTCTCCGATATCCAGATTGCCCACTCTCGCGGCATCACGCAGGACGAGGTCCGCGCTGAGCGGAAGAAAAAGGGCATCATCCCGACTTATCGCCTTGTCGATACCTGCGCGGCGGAATTTGAAGCGGCCACTCCTTACTACTACTCGACTTACGGCGACGAAAACGAAGCCCGCGAGACGGACAAAAAGAAGATCGTCATCCTCGGTGGCGGCCCGAACCGAATCGGCCAGGGAATCGAGTTCGACTACTGCTGCGTTCACGCCAGCTTCGCTCTTCGCGAGCTTGGTTATGAGTCAGTGATGGTGAACTCCAACCCCGAGACCGTCTCCACCGACTACGACACATCGGACAAACTTTACTTCGAGCCCCTCACTCTTGAGGATGTTCTTAATATCTGCGATCAAGAGAAGCCCGATGGCGTCATCGTGCAGTTCGGCGGTCAGACTCCGCTTAACCTGGCGGCCGATCTCGAGCGTCATGGCGTTCCGATCATCGGGACCTCTCCCAAGTCCATCGAGCTTGCTGAGGACCGCAAATTTTTCTCGGCCCTCCTTGATAAGATCGGCCTCAAGCAAGCCGAAGCGGGCACCGCCGTTTCGGAAGATGAGGCTGTCGCGATCGCCGCCCGCATTGGCTTTCCGGTTCTTGTCCGCCCGAGCTTCGTCCTCGGCGGACGTGGCATGATGATCGTCTATAATGACGATGAGCTGAGAACCTACATCAATAACGCCACCGACATCGCTCCCGATCGCCCCATCCTCGTTGACCGCTTCCTTGAGAACGCGACTGAGATTGATGTCGATTGCATCTCCGATGGTGAGACCAGCGTCGTCGGTGCCATCATGGAGCACATCGAGCAGGCTGGTATTCACTCCGGTGACTCCGCCTGTGTCTTACCCTCTTTCTCCCTCAGCGATAAGATCAAAGAGGAAATCATGATCGGGGCAAAGTCCCTCGCCAAGGAACTCGAAGTCATCGGGCTGATGAACATTCAGTTCGCAGTGAAGGACGACGAGCTTTACGTCATCGAGGTCAACCCGCGTGCCTCCCGCACCGTGCCCTTCGTTTCCAAGTCGATCGGAATCCCTCTCGCGAAGCTCGCTGCCAAGGTCATGGTTGGTAAGAAACTCGTTGATCTCGGCTTCACCGAAGAAGTGATGCCGCCGTGTTTCTGCGTGAAGGAAGCCGTCTTCCCTTGGAGTCGTTTCCCGGGCATCGACATTGTCCTCGGACCGGAAATGAAATCTACCGGAGAAGTCATGGGAGCCGATGTCGACCTCGGCATGGCCTATGCCAAAGCGCAGATCAGCGCCTTCAACCCACTTCCCAAGGAAGGCAACGTCTTCTTCTCCGTCAGTGATCGGGACAAGGACCGCGCGATGCTCATTGCGCGCGATCTCGCCAATCTCGCCTTCAAGATTTTCTCAACCGGAGGCACCTACAAGCGCCTTAAGGACGAGGGGATCGAAGTCAGTCGCCTCTATAAACTCAGCGAAGGTAAGCGACCGACCGTCATCGACATGATGAAGAACGGCGATCTTAATCTCATCATCAACACTCCCTCCGGTCACGAAGCGAGGGCCGATGAAGTCAAGATTCGCTCCGGCGCGGTCCAGCACAAGGTGAGCCACTGCACGAATCTTTCGGCCGCGGAAGCGAGCGTGAAAGCGATCCGCTCCCTTCAGGAGAAGGAGTTCACGGTGACCTCGCTGCAGGAGCACCATGGGCTGATTTAGGTATGGAGCGACGGTTTGTAAGCCTTTGAAAACCGGCTGCAGCTTCCCTGCCTTACCAAGTTGAACATGAGCGATTCGAGCGATCAAGTAGCGGGCGTTCTCGCCCCGGTGACCAGTTTACGACACAAAGGCGATCTCGGCATTGGTGATGTCGGAGGCTTGCGCGAGCTTGTGGGTTGGGCGGTCGATCATGAGGTGAAGTTTCTCCAACTTCTTCCGATCAATGAAACCGGTGCGGATGATTCACCCTACAATGCCATTAGTTCAGTGGCGCTTGAGCCCAGCTTGATTGATTTGTCGTCGGTTCCGGAGATTGGAGAGGCCCGCGTCAATGAAGTGAGGGCGGGCCTGAGCGAGGAATTTCTTGAGGGCGAGCTGGTTCACTACGAGGAGGCGAAACGTCTGAAGCGGGAGCTTCTTGAAGAAGGTTTTGCGAAATTCGAAGGAAGCGAGAAATTCGAGGCCTTTTGCGAAGCGGAAAAAGAATGGTTGGAGAATTACACCAAATTCCGTTTTTTGATGGACCAGGAGGGGGGATGCGAGACCTGGGATCTCTGGAGCATCAACTATCGTGATCCTGAATTAGCGCACGATTTCATTGCGAAGAGAAAAGGGTCGGAGGAACGTCTGCGCTACTATGCTTGGGTGCAGTGGGTTGCCTTCACGCAGTGGCGCACTCTTCGTGAGGAATCGGGAGCCCGCGGGGTGAAGCTGATGGGCGATATTCCGATTGGGATTTCTTACTTCAGCGCGGACGTCTTTTTTGAGCGTGAAGGATTTGATCTGAGTTGGTGTGGAGGCGCACCACCGGAGACTGTTTTCAAGGATGACGCCTTCACCCAGAAGTGGGGTCAGAACTGGGGGATTCCGGCCTATCGCTGGGACCTGATGGAGCAGGATAACTTTGCTTGGTGGCGTCGGCGCGTCGATAAGCTCACCGATGTTTTTCACATCTTCCGCATCGATCACATTCTCGGGTTCTATCGCATTTACTCCTTCCCTTGGCGACCGCAGCGGAATGGGGAGTTTCTTCCTCTGACGCATGAAGAAGCGGCGGCGCGCACGGGCGGCTTACTTCCGGGCTTCAAGCCATACCCCGATGACAGCGAGGAGCACTGCGCGCACAATTTGGCGTGTGGAGACAAGTATTTGAAGGCGGTGCAGGAAGCAGCGGGCGATGGCGAAGTGGTGGGCGAAGATCTTGGAGCGGTGCCTCATTATGTGAGGCCGCATTTGGAAAAAGTGGGAATTGCCGGCTTCAAGGTTTGTCACTGGGAAGCATTCCACGGAGAAGATGGCCTTGAGCATCCGATCCCCGGGAAGGATTATCTCCGTTGTTCCTTCGCGACTTATGCCACGCACGATCACCCGCCGATCGCGGCGATGTGGGAAGAGTTCCGGGCAAATATCTCAAGCAACGATGAAGGCGAACGAGTCGGTGCGCTTTGGAATTTGAGAATCTTGAGTGAGTTTTCGGGGCTGGACCTTCCGGACGATCACGTGAGCTATCGGGCCTACGATGACGAGGTGAAGACGGCGCACATCAAGGCGCTTGTGGAAACCAACTCGCGCTATGCGGCCCTCATGATTACCGATATTTACGGGATGAGTGAGCGGTTCAATATCCCGGGCACACTGGGCGGCAAGAATTGGCGGATTCGCATGCCGTTCACGGTGGAGGAAATGTCAAAGCGGGAGGATCTGATCGGTCCCGCGGCCGAGTTGCGTGATCTTATTGTCGCCTCAGGGAGATAGTCGGTGAAAATTCGGCTCTTCATCCCTAGTGAGAGCTGTCTATCCTAGCCCATGCGTTCTTGGGGCATCATTTTCTTATCCTCACTGCGAGGCCTTTTATTCCATCGTGAAACAAGAGAGCGATGATTACGTGTGTGGAAATGCAGGAGCTGGAAGCGGCCGCCTTTGCGCGGGGGGCTTCGGTGGAGGCGCTCATGGAAAAAGTGGGGCGGCGCATGGCTTCGGTAATCTTGCGGGACCATGTCGAGCCCGGAAGGGCCATCGCCTTTTTAGGAAAAGGGCATAATGCCGGTGACGCGCTCGTGGTGGCGCGTCATCTCAAGGATGCAGGGTGGGCGGTCGAGGTGCGGACGCGTTTTTCTCCTGAGGAAATGGCGCCATTGACCCGGCAAAAATGGGAGGAGTTGGGAGAGGAGGTTTCGGGCTTTCGTCGGGGTCCGCTTTTGTTGCTCGATGGACTTTTGGGCATCGGGACCTCCGGGATTCTTCGCGAACCTCTCGCGGGTCTGGCGCAGGAAATGAATGCGCTTCGGAGAACTGCGGGAGCGCGCACGGTTGCGATGGATCTTCCATCGGGGCTCGATGCCGACACGGGTGAGGCGGGCGCCGTGGTGGCGGATTGGACGTTCACGGTGGGGATTCCCAAAAAGGGACTGGTGGCGGATTCTGCCACCAATTTTGTGGGTCGGCTGGAACTCATCGAAGTCGAAGAACTCCCTGTTTCAGAAACAGGTGATGCCCTTACGACCTCCTCGACGGTTCGTTCGCTCTTGCCGCCCCGTCCATTTTCCTTTCACAAGGGGCAGGCGGGTCGTGTCACGATCATTGCGGGATCTCCGGGACTCGTGGGAGCGGCGGTCCTTTGTGCGCAAGGGGCGCTGCGGGCCGGTGGCGGACTGATCACTTTGCTGGTGGAAGGATGCGACATCGAAAAGATGCTTCCGTTTGTGCCGCCGGAAATTATGGTGAAAGCGCGTCCCGATGATTGGCGTGAAATCAAGGCGGACGCGATCGTGATCGGTCCGGGTCTTGGAAGAGATTCCCAGATTGCCTTTCGTTTGATTGAGTATCTGGAGGCGACCGCGCTCCCCACGATTCTCGATGCCGATGGGCTCAACATGATTGCCGATGCCGGGCGACTGGATCTTTTAAAAGAAGACGTCCTCGTCACGCCTCATCCTGGAGAGCTCCAACGGTTGGTCCCGGCCGAGGGAACTCGCGCCGAGCGGGCGCGTCAATTCACAGACCGTTGTCCGGCCACGCTGCTTTTTAAGGGAGCACGGACGATTGTGACGCAAGCGGATGAGCCTCTTTTCTATAACACGACAGGAAACCCCGGAATGGCGACGGGTGGGCAGGGAGATACCTTGTCCGGCGTTCTTGGATCTTTGGTGGCGGGCGGATTGACTTTGATCGATGCTGCGAGGGCAGGAGCTTGGTTGACCGGACGAGCTGCCGAAGTGGCTTTGCTGGCCGGGCGTAGTGAACTTTCCCTGACTCCCTCTGATATTGGGAGGCATTTGGGCTTATAATACCAAGAAGTGTTTCAAAAGAGACGAATGCTCTTCCTAAGAATTTCTTCGGTGCGCGGGTTCTTGAAAACAACTGATACATGGAGCGGTGGACTTCGTATTTACATTCATGAAGTCGCTTCTTTTTTCTCTCTGTCTCATCATTCCCTCCATCGCTGACGAATGGGTTCCCATTTTTGATGGGGAGACCCTCAAGGGTTGGACCAACGGCGCGGGGAAGGCCGTGGAGGAAGGCGGATGGACTGCCGAGAAGGGGGTCTTGGCTCTCACAGGAAAGGGCGGAAGCATTTACACTGAAAAGGAGTATGGCGACTTCGAGTTCCGCTTCGAGTGGAAGATCTCGAAAGCGGGAAACAGCGGCGTGAAATACCGGGTCACGAAGTATGGAAATCAGCTCTTGGGACCAGAATATCAGGTCCTTGATGATGTGAACCATCCCGATGGGAAGAATGGCGGGATTCGCCAGTCTGCCTCGCTTTACGATTTTCTGGAAGCGGATCCTGATAAGAAGAAGCTTAAGCCGGTTGGAGAGTGGAATTCCTCTCGCATCGTTGTCAAAGGTCTCCACCTGCAACATTTCCTCAATGGGGAAAAAGTGGTCGAGATCACGGTGGGATCGGATCAATGGAAGGAATTGCATGCCAAGTCCAAGTTCAAGGGGAAGCCGGACTTCGCGAAGAATCCTAAAGGCCGGATCATGCTCCAGGATCACAGCGATCCAGTTTCCTACCGGAAGCTGGAAGTCAGGCAGCTTCGCTGAAGCGTTACAGTTAAACTGCTCAGCCCCTTGGGCGGGACTAATTCGCCCTTGAAAGATGGAGCGAAGACTCGCACTCTCCCGCCGTGTTTACTCCCCGCTGGAAAAAGGAAGCTCTCTTGCTCTACAAGGGGGCCAATAAGTTTGTCCACTATAAGCGCGATCTACTTGAGCCCTCGAAAATCGATGAGATCGAATCGCGTCGGGCGGATCTGAAGGCTGCGATCAAGAACAAGGATCTTGAGGCCGTAAAGGAGAGCTCGAAGCAGGTCCGCAAGGTCTGCGAGAAATCGCTCGCTCACTACCGTCCGCCGAGCTGGATGGAGGAGAACATCGAAGTCTTCTGGGTCGCGATCGTGGTCGCCCTGGGAGTGCGCGCTTATTTTATTCAACCCTTCCGTATTCCTACGGGATCGATGCAGCCGTCTCTCAATGGCATCATCGCAGAATCCAAGGCCGATGAGGAAGGCTGGGAAAATCCATGGTTTGGAGCCAGGGCCTTTGATTTTGTGCTGAAAGGAAAAACCTACACGGACGAGGTCGCGGAGAAAGATCTCACGATCAGATCCATCGAGGATAAGAGCTTCTTCCTGTTCTCCCGCACCCGGGTTACCTTCACCGACGGAAGCTACGTCACGATTGGATCGCCTGAAAACGAGGCGATGCAAATTCCTACCATTGGGAGGCACTTTGATCGCACCAGGCGGCTTCGGCCGGGGCCTCATTTTCGAAAAGGAGAGACCATTTTTAAAGGAAGCCTCACCTCGGGTGATCTCGTTTTAGTGGACAAAGTGTCGTACCATTTCCGACAGCCCAAGCGGGGTGAGTCCTTTGTCTTCAATACCCGGGGCATCGATACCGATGCGAAAGGGGCACTGATGTCGAGCCAGCAGGGCGGGACTCACTACATCAAACGCTTGGTGGGAGTGCCGGGCGATACCCTTCAAGTTGATGAGCCCCAACTCTGGGTGAATGGAAGCATTGCCAAGGAAGAGACCATTCAACGGGTAGCCAACGGAACTGATCGGGAGAATGGCTATGGCGGATATACTTTCTTAAGTGCAGGGAGCCAGAGTCGCTACGGCGCTCGTTTCATGGACGCGAGGTTCAGTCAGACGTTGAAGGATGAGGAAGTGGAGAATCGCAACTACCGTGAGTTCTTTGCGATGGGAGACAACTCGGATGAGAGTCTCGATTCCCGTTATTGGGGAACGGTCAAACAATACAATCTTGTGGGCCCGGCCCTCTTTGCTCTCTGGCCCTTCACGAGTGGTCACTGGGGGATCATCGAGTAAATGTCAGCCGATCCGACCTCTGCCGAAATCACCCGGAAGGCGAAGTCGAATCTCGCCTTCGCCCTCCAGTGCGTTCCCAAGGAGCGGCGTGAGCATTTGGTTTCCTTTTATGCCTACTGCCGGGTCATCGATGACTTGGCTGACGACCTCGACTTGCCGTTGGAAGAAAAAACGGCGGGGCTGGGCGGGTGGAAAAAGATCTTTGAGTCGAGCGAAGTGGATCCATCGCTGGGGCTCGTGGGCCTCCAGGAGGAGATCCTGGCAGTGCGTGATCGCTACGCAATTCCGAGTGAGTATTTCGTCAATGTCATCGAGGGCTGTGAGATGGATTTACATCCCCAGCGCTTTCAGACTTGGGAGGAGCTGCAGGGATATTGCTATCGGGTCGCTTCCTCGGTAGGCCTCGTTTGCCTTCCGCTTTTTGGTGCCGATGGCGCGCGCGCGAAGGACTACGCGGTCGCGCTGGGATATGCGCTGCAGCTCACTAATATTTTACGGGATATCGACGAGGACCTTGAGAACGGGAACCGGATCTATCTCCCGATGGAAGAGCTTTCAAACTTCGGCCTCAGCGAGAAGGATCTCATCGATAAGACCCGTGATGAGCGCTTCTTGAAGTTCATGGCATTTCAGGAGGAACGGGTGGAGGGTCTCTATGCAGAGGCGGCGAAGCTTCTCCCGAAAGAGGATTTTAAATCCCTCCTCGCGCCGCGGGTAATGCACCAGATTTACTACACCCTCCTTCATCAGATGCGGGACGATGGCTTTCGGGTCTTTGAGAAACGATACCGTCTTTCGAAGCTGCAGAAGATCACTCTTTTGGTGAAGGAGCGATTTGTGCGGCAGAAATCACTTTGAACCACAACCGGAACGAAGTGGAGATAGCCAACGGCAAATGGATGAGATGATGGCAGGAAGCATTCCATTTTATAGGGGATTCTTTCATGGCAGGTTCGTTTTGCCGCGTTAGTTTTACTTCTGTGAAGAAGATGTTTCTGCGGCGGTTTTTGAGGATCGTGGTGACTTTGGTGATCGTGATCCTGGGAGGATGGGCTTTTGAGAACTGGCGGGGCGGGAGAGAGTGGATGAAGGCGTAGGAACGAGCCGCGCTCATGGGGGTGAGCCTGGATATGGCTGACTATGCGGCTGAGGGGATTGCGAAAGGGGATCGGCTGATGGAGGATGCGACGAAGAAGTGAGGGGGCGAGACGCCCCGGCTCCTTTGGCTTAGTTGCCGAGGCAGTAGAGGGAGCCGTTTTTGGAGCCGGCGTAGATCAGGCCGTTCCAGACGATTGGGGTGGCGTCGAACATGGGGCCTTTGAGGCGGGCGAGGCGCTTGAGCTTGTTGGCGGGGGTGACTTCGTAGAGGTCCATCCCGGTGTCGTAGCCGACGATGATTTTGTTTCCAACAAAGAGGGGGGTGGAGATGGAGCCGGTGGGGAGCGTCACCTGGTCGAGCACGAGAGGAACGGGAAACCGCTTTTTTAGGAGCGGCCCGGGGACGGTCACTCCGGGTTGGAGCTTCTTGTGGTTGATAAGGGTGAGGCGGGCTCCGACATCGACGAAGCAGGCGAGGTCTTTTGAGATATTCGAAGTGCTGCGATGGTTGACGGTGGGTGAGCCGACGAGGCCTCCGTCCCAGTTGAAGAATTTTTTCTTTGGGGCGGGGGTGGGGTAGAACCATTTCACGCCACCGCCGGGCTTCACTTTCATGACGCCTCCCTGGCCGGGGATAAATTCCTTTTCGATGCCCGCGAGGAGGTGCTTGTCATTGGTGAGGGGCATCGTGCCGTTGAGGTCGCCACCGATATCGAGGCCCCAGCCGGCGCCGCCAAAAATCCCGATACCACAGGCGTAAAGTCGACCACATCCAGCCGCGACGTATGCCTTGCTTCCGATGAGGGTGGGGGAAGATTCGCAGCAGAGTTCGGAGCGGTAGATTTTACGATCGGCTTCGCGGTAGAGGAGATATTGTTTATAGATCTTGGGTGCGGGAAAGCCGTTGACGAGGCGGGTGTCCTTGGCCCGCGGAGAGAAGACGGTGAAGTAGCCGTTCTCGAGCGGGACGCAGGCCTTGCTGCCGATCATGAGGGCGGAAGCGTCGCAGTCCCGGCTGTTCGAAGCGGTGCGGCGGCTGTTGTGACGCCAGAGTTTTTTGCCGGTGGCAAAGGAGATGCCGTGAAGGGAATGGGCGGTGCCATTGACGACATCTTGACCAAATCCGCGGCGGCTTCCGACGATGAGAACGTGGCGCTCTTCCGCGCTGCCGCTTTTGGTATCGGTGAAGGTGGGGGTGCCTTTAATGACGTCGCCCACGCTCGTGCTCCAGATCACTTTGCCATCACGCGCGCGAATTTTTTTCACGTGGTGGCTGAGCGTTCCTTGGATGAGGTAGATTTCGGCTCCCTCTTGAATGACGAGCGGTTGTCCGGTCCAGCCTGCGCCCTTCCAGGTGCGGATGTCCCCGCGTCCGAACTCGGTCTTGCCACTGCCGAGGTCGGTTTTCCACTTCACGTTGAGCCGTGAGGGGGCGACGTTTCCGTAGTAGTTGCGCTGCCCATCGCCGAGGTAGGTGCTGATGTGCGGGATGACCTGGGCGCTTGCCGCGAGGGCGGTGAGCAAGAGGAGCGGGAGAATTTTCATGAGCGGATATCTTTGAGGGCGATGGTGTCAGGATATTTTTTGAAATTCTTATCGGTGAAATGCCACCACTCGTTGGGAAGGGGGAAGAAGCCGGCTTCATACATCGCACGTTGGAGGATTTTCTTTCGCTTCATGACCTCGGGGTCCGGGTGCTCGTAGCGGGCGGCGGCTTTGGGTGAGAAGACATCGAAGCCGGTGGGCATTTCCACTGCTTTCCCCGATGAGGTGACGAGGGTGACATCGACGGCCGTGCCACAGGAATGCTGCGAAGGTTTGGAAAAGGGATCTGCGACAAAGCGGACGTCTTCTCCCGAGGCATACCACAACTTCAACTGAGCGCTGGGTGGGCGGTAGGCATCCCAAACCTGGATACGGTAGCCGTGTTTTTTGACGACCTCATTGGCGCGGCGAAGTCGCACGGCGGTTTCGGGTCGCAGCAGGGCGGGCATGCCCATTTCGTAGAGGGGGCTTTTTAAAATGGTGGAGCCCCGGGTGTAGCGGAGGTCAATAGAGATCGAGGAATCGACTTGGCTGATCTCAATAAGGTTGGCCTTCGCGTAACGCGGAATTCTGGAAACAGGAAGTTTGGAGAAGACGGGATCACGTCCTTTCCAGCGTGGTCCGGAGGAACAAGCGGCGATGATAGCGCTCCCAATGAGGGCAAGGGCGAGGGGAACTCTCATGTTGGCGCAGAGAGTAGCGCAATGCGGGATCTCCTACAAGTCAGCCGGCGAGAATGGGAGGCTTAAGGAAGAGTGATTCTGAGGAAGCGCTGTGTTTGTGAAGAAGGAAACGAGGATGACCATTGGCCGTTTTCAAACGAAGTGGTCACATCGAGAGAATCCCAAGTGAGGAGGCCTGTGCTGTCTTCGATTTGATAGTTCGCACCTTCCGCACCGGCCCAAGTGAGGGTGACGATGTCGTCCTCGAGAGAGAGGTTTAGATCTTGAATGGCTTCTTCGGGGAGAGGAGTAAGCTCGAGGTCCAGGTAAACCGGACGGTGGTCTGAGGCGCTGAGGCGATTGGCTCCTGGTGATCCTCCGGTGGGCCAGAAGACGGCTCCGCCGAGGTTGTTGAATCCCGCCTTCGAGGGGAGGACGTAGTCGGCGCGGAGACTAAAGGTAGCGGTGTGAAAACGATTGGAGGTCGTGGAGCTGCCGGTTCTCTCCGGGGTGATCGAGGAGTCGACTTTGGGGTGGAGGAGAAGTTGGTTGATGGCGTTGTTAAAACTATCGCCCGCGTTGGGATCGGCATTTTGATCGCCTGCGATGATGAAACGTTCGCTGCCCAGGCCGCCCGCAGTGCCCAAGTCATCGCTCAGGTAGCTGTGCGATTCCTGAGAGAGGTAGTCGGCCCAGAGGCGGATCTCATCGTGATTCCGGCGGCCATTTTTATCTTCGGGTCCATCGAAGACGGGAGGGGTGGGATGGCTGACGAGGAAGTGGAGTCGTTGTCCGCCGACCTGAATGGGGATGTCCCAGTGGCTCTTCGAGGAAAGGCGGAGGGCGGCCAATTCATCGGCTGCGTAGTAGCCGGAAGGGATGACGTTGTTGGGCATCTCGTTCCACTTGAGGAGCTGGAAGGTGCGGATGGCGTCGGTGTCGATGGGATATTTTGAGAGGACCGCCATGCCGTATTTTCCTTCGAACTCGCCGAAGCCGAAGGAATCATTTCCGTAGGTCTGATCACCCGGGCTGGTGTCGATGGTGCCATTGTTATCGAGATCGAAGCCCGAGGAGGTTCCGGTATTCGAAGGCGCGGTGTAGCGATAGGGGAAGTTTTGCGCGGGCCGGCCGTTTTGACTGACATTGAGGAACTTGTCGTGGAAGCGGTTGAGGGCAGAGGAGCCGGCGTCGTAGTCGAATTCATTCAGGAGGAGAATGTCGGGTTCGATGAGTTGGATGAGTTCGGCGACTCTTTTAGCCTGACTGAAGGTTCCGGTCCGCAGGGAAGCGGAGAGCTGGCCCTTGGTGTTTAGCGCCAGCGATGTGTTGTAAGTGGCGACGCGGATTTGAGTTCCCGCGAGGAGTGGCGATATGAGGAAGAGGGCGGGCAACAAGTTTTTCACTCTTGCCAAGCTAGCTTCTCAATTTTGAAAGGCCAGTGCATCTTGGTGACCTTTGGGTCAAGCAGGTCGAGGAGCAGGAGGCTTAGGAATGTTGCTTTCATCGAAGGGAAACACGCCGAAGAATACAAAATCCTTCGGTAAAAAATAAAAAATGTGCATCTTGAGGGCATGTCGCTCATTTCACCTGCTGAGGCCGAGGCTTTCATTCTGCCCACGCTGACTCCGCTCCCTTCGGAGATCGTGAGTCTTTATCGGGCGCTGGGACGAGTGCTGCGGGAGCCAATCTTGGCGGATCGCCCGTTTCCTCCTTTTGATCGGGTCACGATGGATGGGATTGCTTTTCGAAAAGATGAACTGACCCATGGTTCGTTCAAACTTCACGGGCTTCACGCGGCGGGAGATCCGTGTCCCGATGTTCTTCCGCCCGGGGCGTGTTGGCAGATCATGACGGGGGCTTCGCTACCGCCTGACTGCGATACCGTGGTGCCTTATGAGGAGGTGGAGATTGATGAGATTCATGCGCGTGTCACGGGAGAAGCGGTGGCGGGGCAGTTCATTCATCGGATGGGATCGGATGCTTCGACGGGCGATCTTCTGGTGCCCACGGGAACGCGGATCGGGCCGGGGCAGATTGGCCTCGCGGCTTCGGTGGGCGCGACTCAACTGGAGGTCACGCGGCTTCCGCGGGTCACGGTGCTGGGCACGGGGGACGAGTTGGTGGCGCCGGAGGAGGAGCCGGCATCTCATCAGCTGAGGCAGTCGAATGGCCTCACCTTGAAGGCGGCGGTGGAGGACTGGGGGGCCACGGAAGTGACCTTGGGGCATTTGGCGGATGATTTGGAGTCGACGAAGTCGGGGATCAAAGAGGCGATGGAGTCGAGTGATTTGGTGATTCTTTCGGGTGGGATTTCGAAGGGGAAAAAGGACTACGTCCGGCCCGCTCTCGAAGCGCTTATTGGTCCGCCTCTTTTCCACGGAGTGGCGCAGAAGCCAGGGAAGCCGCTGGCTTATTGGGGTGGGGATTTGGAATCAGAGGCTAAGAGCCTCTGCTACGGTGTCGCGGCGCTGCCGGGGAATCCTAATTCTACCCTCACGACGTTTCACCGCTACTTGGTCCCCGCGCTGCGTGCGCTGGTGGGCTTGCCGCAGGAGCAGCGGACTTTGCTGCCGCTCGAATCGCTGATGAAGCAGCATGAGCGACTGACGCTTTATTTGCCCGCCGTGCTCAATGAGGAGGGAAAGCTGCGCGTGCTCCGTCCACAGAACTCGGGTGACTTCGTGACGCCGCTATCGGCTCAGGGATTTGTCGAAATTCCTCCGGGAAATGGAGTCGTTGAAAACGGAGAATTTCGCTATAGCTAGGTCCATGAACGTCGCTATTTTAGGAGCCAGTGCGAAACCGGAGCGCTATGCGCATATCGCTCAAGCCCTCTTGATGGAGCACGAGCATGAGGTCTTTCCGGTGAGCCCGGCGGGTGCAGAGATTCTGGGAGTCGCGGGTTACTCGTCGGTAAGCGAGATCACGGAGGAAATTGCGAGATTGACGCTTTATCTCGGCCCGGATCGTCTTGGGCCGCTGGTTGAGGAAATTATTTTAGCGAAGCCGAGGAGGGTGATTTTCAATCCGGGGACGGAGTCAGCGGAGGCGATGTCGGCTTTTGAAAAAGCGGGGATCGAATGCGAAGAAGCGTGCACGTTGGTCCTGCTTCGGACGGGGGCATTTTAAGATTTCCTTTTCAGGTAATGAAGGCGTCGGCTCGAAGTCCGAAGTGCCGAGCCAAGGTGATTGCGTGGTCGGCAGTGATGCTTCGTTCGCCCCGGAGAATCATGCGACCAAGAGGAGCGGATTTGCCGAGAATGCGGGAAATGTCGGCTCCGGTGAGACGGTGTTCTTGTGCCAAGTGTCGGAGGAGTGCCACGGCGGAGACCTTGAGAGGAGGAAGTGATTCTCGATCGTATTTTTCAATGAGGTCGCAAAGAAGATCGAAGTAGTCGTTTTGATCACCGGTCATCTGATCTTCTAATCCGGCAAAGGTGTCGGCTACCTCAGCGGTGTTTTGGTAGGCGATTTTATCGTGAATGGGGCGGGGAAGAAATTTCCGGCAAAGGGCGTCATAATCCTTTGGGAGGGCCTGAAAGGAAGCGGGTTGTTTCGTTTTCATCGGTTCTTTTTCCAGTTGTTCTTGTCGTATTCTGCGTGGGTCAGAAATTCGAGAGTGTAGATTCGTTGTTTGTCGTAATGAATGGCGGTGATGAGGCGGTAGTCGTTTCCGCAGACGTTGAAGACGGTGATCGTTCGCCCGCTGTTCACCTTAACGGGATCTGCTGAGGGGTAGGATTTGCGTAAATCTTGGATGCTTTTCCAATCGGCTGCTTTGACAGCGGAGCGCCAAGCAGTAAGCCACTTTCCCGCTTTTGAATTCTGGGAGGCGGCATTTCGAAGGAAAGATTCTTTGATGATGCGCAACCGATACAATTTGTATCGGTTGCTAAGAGAGGTCAACCTAAAAGCGCCGCCTTGATTCTCAGGGTCCCTAAATCAGCGGTTCAACCTCTTGAATTGCGAAGTCGATTTCCTCTTCACTGATGGTGAAGGGAGGGGTGAAGGAGAGGACGTTTCCTTCGGGGCCGTCGGCGAGGATGAGGAGGCCTTTTTGTAAAAGGGATCCGAGGAGGGGGCCGGCGTTTTGCTTGAGTTCGAGGCCCCACATGAGGCCGCGGCCGCGGGCTTCGATGATGTTTGGGCTCGAAAGGGCGCGGAGTTTTTCGGCGAGGTAGCTTCCTTTTTGGGCCACCATTTCAGCGGTCCCGGGGCGCTCGAGGATCTCGAGCGATTTGAGGGCCATCGCGCAGCCGACCGGGTGGCCGAGGAAGGTGCTGGTGTGGAGCGCTTCGCCGGTGGATTCGGGCCAGGCGTCCATGACTTCGGCCTTGCCGACGCAGGCGGAGATGGGGAAGCCGCCGCTGAGGGCTTTGCCGAGGCAGATGAGGTCGGGGATGACGCCGTCCCATTCGCAAGCGAAGGTTTTTCCACTGCGATGGAAGCCAGTGTAGATTTCATCGAAGATGAGGAGGGCGTCATTTTGATCGCACCAATCGCGGAGGCGGGGAAGAAAATCGGGTGGGGGGATGATTTTTCCGCCGCGGCCCTGGATGGGCTCCACGAGGACCGCGCCGATGTCCGAGCCATCGAGGGAGTCGATCTCATTTCCGGCGAAGGGGAGGCGGGTGGTGATGGGGGCGAGTTGGTCGTCGAAGGGACCGTGGAATTTCGGGAGGTCGGTCCCAAGGAGGCTGCCGTAGCCGAGGCCGTGGTAGCCGTTTTGGAAAGCGACGAGACCTTTCTTACCCGTGGCGAGGCGGGCAGTTTTGAGGGCGGTTTCAACGGCTTCGAAGCCGGAATTTGAAAGGACGACTTTCCCTGTGGTGCCGTTCCATCGGCCATAGGTGAGGTCGGAAAGGGCGTGGCAGAGTTGGCCCTTGAGGGCGGTGGGGTGGACGTCGCCCATTCCGTGGAGAAGGGTGTCGGCTTGCGTGTGAAGGGCTGCGACGATTTCGGGATGACGATGTCCGAGGCCCGCGACTCCGAAGGCGGAGGTGAGATCGAGGAAGCGATTACCATCTGCGTCCCAGACATTGGTGCCCTCGGCGCGTTCCCAAAAGACGGGCCATGAGTCGTCGAGGTAGGTGACATTTCTGCTCTCATGCGCGCGCAGGTCGTCGGCGAGCCGGAGAGACTCGGGTCCGGGAATGGCGGTGTGGAGGTCAGGGAGCATCGAGACGAGAGGCTAGTGTGTCAGCATGATCACGATGGCGGCAAGCCCGCAGAAGACCGCTAAGGCGACGGAAGCTCCTCCCATGAGGCGGTCTTGCTTGAGGATGTGAGGGCGGGAGAGGGCGGCCGACTTTGGAAACACGATGGCGGCATAGGCGGCGCCAGTGAGGAGGCCTCCGAAGTGGGCAGCGTTATCGATAAAGCGGAAGCCCACGAATCCGATGACGATGAGGGAAACGAGGATTCCGAACATGCGGCGGCGCGCGGGAGAGGGGACGAGCGGGCGATGAAGGGTTTCGAAAACGAGGAGAAATCCGAGGAGTCCGCAGACCGCTCCGGAGATGCCCACGGAATTGGCGGTGACCCATGCGGTAGTGGCCCATCCGCCTCCGACGATGGAGAGGAAAAAGACGCTGGCGAGGTGGGGCCAGCGGGCGAGAATTTCGACGCGTCGGCCGAGATACCAGAGTGCCGAAAGGTTCATCCCCAGGTGAAGGATGTTTCCGTGGAGGAAGGCTCCGGTGAAGAGACGCCAGGTTTCGCCGGCCTTGTAGGCGGGCTTCACGATGCCGGCGGCGGCGATGCCATCGGTGAAGCTCTGGACCACGAACACCGCACAGAGGAGGCCGCAGAAGAGGATGGCGAGGCGGGAGGGCTGACTGATGAGCCAGAGATCAAAGCGGGCTTCCGGGATTTCTTCGGTGAGGGTCTCGGCCGTAGTGGACTTCATTTCTTGCATGCCCTTGTAGCCTCCCCAGAGAGGGCGGGCTCCGAAGAGGAGGAGGAGAATGGCGCCAATCCCAACGCTTTGTGAGGATTTGAGGGCCTCGAATCCGCCATTGGAATAGGCCGTGTAGCCGAAGTAAAGAATGGCCAAGGAGAAGATGACGATTCCCTTGCGTCCCGCTTCCAGGTCGTCACTCGATAAAAGGGCCCGCCGTTTCTTCAGCGAGGTGGCGAGGTCGGGAACTTCTTCAGGCGCGATGAAGCGGTCGTGCTCGGGGACCCAGACCCAAGCGAGTTTGCCTTTCCCGGCCGCGAGATATTTCCTGAGCTCTTTGAGAGACTCAAAAGAGGTGAGCTTTCCGGCTTGATCGCGAAAGCCATATTTTGAGTCTTCCGGCTTGAGCAGGAAAGCATCTTCGCGAGCCCAAGCTGGTAAAGCGGGGTCGCTCATGACTGGGTGAGGTTTAAATTACTCGCCTGCGGGAGGCGTCACCGGAGTCTTGGGAACCTCAACAGGGGCCGGCGTGGGTGTCTCAGTGCCTTCCACCGGAACAACCGGAAGCGGTGGAACGACGACAGGCTCTGACACGACGGACGGTTCGCCGGTGGGTGCAGGAGCCGCGGCTGCTTCGAGCTGCTTTTTAAATTCTTCTGTTTCGTCGATCGTCGGAGGATCGAGCACAGGGGCTACTTCCTCTTCCTTCTCGATCACCTTCTCGGCTCCATCGACGTCAGCGCGTTTGCTCTTAATATCGTTGTTCTTCCCCACGAGGATGGCGAGAACGAGCGAGAAGACGAAGAAGAGAGTTCCGAGGTAGACGGTCGCGCGTTGGAGGACGTCGGTGGTGCGGGCACCCCAGACGGCATCAGTAGCACCGGAGCCAAAAGCTGCGCCGAGGCCTTCTTGCTTGGGCCGCTGCATAAGGATTACGAGGATGAGTAAAGCGCTCACCACTACGTGGGCGATAATTACCAGCTTGATCCAAATGCCGATATCGAGAAATGCTAGAGTCATGGGCCGCGAGAAGGTAGGGAATCATCTGCAGTTGTAAAGACGGAGTTTTGCTCATTCTCTTTGGCGCTTGGCGAGCCAGGCAGATTGTCCCAATCTGCCGGACCCGCTTTGAGAGCCAGGCGATTTCCGGTCCTCTCTGCGGGTTTCATTTTGGGATGCTCGACCAGCAGATGCCGGGACCGGGGCCTGAATTTTTCCCGCATATGGACTACCCCGGAGTGGCTCAGGGAGCAAAAGGTGCGGTCGAGAGACCTGCGAATCGGATTCGCAAATTTCCCCCACAAGTGAGTTCCGCCGTTTACTTCATCAATTTTCCAGAATCGATTTTCCGTCAAACGTCTAAACCCCTGAGGATTTGATGATCTTATTGTGATCGTTGAGGACGTGGCGGCGTGGGATGATCTGACTATCGGAAATGCCAAATGCCATGATCGTGACTCGCTCTCCCTTTTTTATCAAGTGAGCCGCTCCGCCATTGATGATGATATTGCCGCTGCCAGGCTCTCCGGTTTGTGCGTAGGTTTCCAGGCGACCTCCGGCAGTCATGGACGTCACGAGCACTCGCTCCCCTTCCCAAAGTCCGGCAGCCTCCATGAGATCCCCGGGGATCTCAATGCTTCCCTCGTAATCGATGTCGGCCTGCGTGATGATTGCCCGGTGGAGCTTGGACTTCAATTGAATGCGCTGCATCTCGTCACGAAAGAACGAAGCGCCTTCCGGGTCAAGTGATGAAAAACTCCATCGTTGAAAAAATGATCACCGGTTCTATCCTCTCACCGCGATGATGCGATTTTCAACCCTCCTCTGTGCGGTCCTGCTGGCAGCTCCTCTTGCTGCGCAGGATACCGAGCCAGTGATCCCGGCCATGGCCGTGCGGAAGGCCCTCCAGTGGATGCAGGATAAAGATCCCGGCAAACGTCAGGCCGCATACCGCACCTTCCAACTCTATGGGGAATCCGCAAGGGAGGTCTACCAAGGCACTTTGGAAAAAGCTTTCGCCGCCCAC
>ENA-OSJC01001454-OSJC01001454.1-marine-metagenome-genome-assembly--contig:-NODE-1454-length-19447-cov-13.687403_pt1 | contig 19447 bp, 18 predicted proteins | sample MGYA00237885_ERZ534234 | MGnify/ENA primary metagenome ERZ534234 (study PRJEB26413, sample SAMN06343907) | marine metagenome | isolation source: coastal waters | place: Atlantic Ocean: West Antarctic... | reverse complement strand
GAGGCAGCTCCAGCAGCAGAGGCAGCTCCAGCAGCAGAGGCAGCTCCAGCAGCAGAGGCAGCTCCAGCAGCAGAGGCTCCAGGAAAAGATGAGCTAAATAAGTAACACTGATCGATTAAAAGAAAAAGCCCCACAAATTGGGGCTTTTTTTTATTTTGAATAGCTTTAGAATAAAACAATGGAAACCAATTATAAACAAAAAATACTCCCCATAGAGAATAAAATGATTGATGAATTTATTGATCACCTGTGGTTAGAAGATGGTTTATCAAAGAATACTTTAGATAGCTATAGGTCAGACTTAAAAAATTTTTCTAGCTGGCTAAATGAAAATAAAAAATGTCATTTAATAAATGTTTCTCAATCAGAAATTCAGCAATATCTTTCATATAAATTTCCGCTGTCAAAGGCAAGAAGTATTTCACGAACATTAGCAACCTTAAGGAGATTGTTTAGATTCTTTTTAAGGGAAAAGAAAATTAATATTGACCCTACGCTACAAATTCAAACTCCGAAAATCCCTAGGTCTCTTCCAAAAAGCCTAAGTGAAGAAGAGGTGGAGTCACTTCTAGAATCACCAGATATAAAAAAAAATTCAGGCCTAAGAGACAGAGCCATGTTAGAGCTTTTGTATGCTTGTGGTCTTAGGGTAAGTGAGCTGGTTAATATTTTATTAACGGAGGTTAATGTTAATGATGGAATTGTTAGAGTCACTGGAAAAGGAAATAAAACTAGGTTGGTTCCTATGGGTGAAGAAGCTTTAGAGTGGATGCAGAAATATTTAAAAGAAGCCAGGGATACTATTTTAAATAATAAGCCTTCAAAATTTTTTTTTGTTACCCACAGGGGAGGGGCCATGGCAAGACAAACTTTTTGGCACTTAATTAAGAGATATACAGTTATAGCAAATATTAATAAGCCAATATCGCCACATGTTTTAAGACATGCATTCGCTACACATTTGATTAATCATGGAGCAGATTTGAGGGTGGTACAAATGTTATTGGGACATAGTGATATTTCAACTACACAAATTTATACACATGTCGCCCGTGAGAGATTGAAGAAATTACATAAATCACATCATCCTCGAGGATGATTATCTGTTTAGGATAATTCCAACGAAATCAGTGTCAGGTAATATTTTTTGTTTAGAAATCTTCAGGCGAATACTTTTAAATGAAAAATTATCTTTTAAATTAGAGATAACTTTCTCACCAAAAGACTCTAAAAGATGGTGCTTATTTTTTTTTGATATATCTTTAACTATTAATTCAACTTTTGAATAGTCGATGGTCTTAGAAAGATCATCTGAATCAAATGTTTCGCAGTCATTAAGCTCTATATCAATATCAATTAGTAACTCTTGAACAACTTTCCTCTCCCAGTCAGGAACTCCTATTATTGTTTTTACTTTTAGGCCATGCAGAAAAATATGATTTGTCATTAAAATTATTTGCTTTTCCAATATAATAGTAACTATGATAAATCAAATATTAATAATATCCATAGCTTATTTGTTAGGAGCCGTTTCTTTTGGGATTGTTGTTAGCAAGATATTTAAAATATCAGATCCTCGGACTTTCGGATCAAAGAATACCGGAGCTACAAATGTAATGCGTTCCGGAAATAAATATGCAGCAATAATAACTTTAATTTGTGATGCTTTAAAAGGCACATTAGTTGTAACTATAGCAATTAAGCTGAATTTTACTGATTATGAGGTTATGTTTGTGGCTTTAGCGGTACTAATTGGACACATTTATCCAGTATATTACAAATTTAAGGGTGGGAAAGGTGTGGCAACCGCATTAGGAATTTTGCTTGGTTTAAATCAACTATTAGCTTTATCTGTTCTCGTTATTTGGATCTTAGTATTTTTTATTTTTCGTTATTCATCATTGTCGGCCATAGTAGCATCATTGATGGCTCCAATTCTCTCAATGTATATATTTAACGAATCATTAAGTTTTTCAATTATTTATATATTTATTGCTGCACTTATAATTTTAAGGCATAAATCAAATATTAATAATTTAATTCAAGGCGCAGAACCGAAATTTAAGTAGATGAATTAATCTCAGATAGTCGCCATCTTGGTTTTGTAAGAAACTTGTAATCTGTTTTTGCAGATAGGTGGTATCTCATTGCCCCAGCTAACGCAATCATCGCTCCATTATCAGTACAAAACTCTAGTGATGGGAAAAATGATTTAAACCCGTTATTTTCACAAGATAATGTAAGCTTTTCTCGTAACTTTTTATTAGCTCCAACTCCTCCAGAGATAACTATTCTTTTAAGGTTGGTTTGTTTTAATGCTTGCAATGATTTTTTTACCAATACGTCTGTTACAGATTCCTGAAAAGCAAATGCAATGTCAGATTTTATGGATTCTGTTAATTTAGGTTGCTTTTTTACTAATGTTAGAACGGCTGTTTTAAGGCCACTAAAACTAAAATCAAGGCCATGGGAGTTAATAAGTGGTCGCGGTAAATTAAATTTATCTTTTCCTTTTTCAGCAAGCAATGATAATGCTGGGCCACCTGGGTAACTTAGTCCTAATAGCTGAGCTGTTTTATCAAATGCTTCACCAGCCGCATCATCGAGTGTGTCTCCCAAGATTTCATAATTTCCAACTTCTCGAACATGTATCAATTGTGAGTGCCCGCCCGAGACCAAAAGAGCAACAAAAGGAAAGTCAGGCTTGTTTTTATCAAGCATTGGTGCAAGAAGATGCCCTTCCAAATGATGGATGGGGATCGATGGGATATTGAGAGAACAGCATAAAGCTTCAGCTACAGAGCTACCTACTAAGAGTGCACCAGATAAACCTGGTCCCGAGGTGTAAGCAATAGAATCAAGTTTACTCAATGATACTTCGCAAGATTTTAATAATTCTTGGATAAGTGGGATGATGTATCTAATGTGGTCTCTTGATGCTAGCTCAGGAACAACTCCTCCATAATGGGCATGTAGATTAATTTGAGAATGCAACTTGTGACCTAGAAGGCCTTTTTCGGAATCGTAAAGGGCTACTCCAGTCTCATCACATGAACTTTCAATACCGAGAATTAGCATCAGATAGCAGTTTTTTTTTATATTAGTTGAAAAAAATCAATATTAGCATTAAAATGAACGCCTTTTAGGATTAAGCAATTATAGATAAAAAAAATGTTGTTTAATCAGTATTAAAAATTAATAAAATTTTAAAGAGAAAATTTAATGTCAACAATAAAAGTAAAAGAGAACGAACCATTTGATGTGGCACTCAGACGCTTCAAAAGACTAATCGAGAAAACAGGTCTTATAAATGATTTAAGGGCCAGAGAGTTTTACGAAAAGCCAACTTGGGAAAGAAAGCGTAAAGCTGCTGCCGCTGTTAAAAGACAGTATCGTCGTTTAAGAAATCAAATGCTTCCTCCGAAATTATACTAAAAATATTATATGCCCCTCAAAGAAAAAATTGTCGAGGACATGAAGTCAGCGATGCGTGGTAAAGAGTCTGATAAACTCGGTGTAATAAGGTTGCTCCTAGCAGCAGTAAAACAAAAAGAAGTAGATGAAAGGATTGAATTAGGCGATGATGATATTCTCAAAGTAATTGAAAAAATGTTGAAGCAAAGAAGAGATTCAATAGAGGCATTCAATAAAGCTAATAGAAAAGATTTGGTAGATAAAGAAGAGTTTGAGGTAGTTTTTCTCCAGCAATACCTTCCAGAGCAATTAAAAGACAGTGAAATTGATCAAATTATTAATGATGTGATTTTGGCGAGCGGTGCTTTGTCTATAAAAGACATGGGCGTTGTAATGGGCACCGTAAAGGTGAAGGTTTCCGGAAAGGCCAACATGGCTGAGGTTTCACAAAAAATAAAAGCAAAACTTTCCTAGCTTTAATGCTGTTTACTTAAAATCACTTCTTATTTTTTTTTATTAATATAAAATTAGAAGTATGGCTTTCCCCGAATCCTTTACATTAGAGTTGCTCAACAGAACTGATATCGTTGATATCGTTGATAAAAGAGTTCCATTGAAGAAGAAGGGCTCAGAGTATTCAGCTAACTGCCCTTTTCATCAAGAAAAAACACCTTCCTTTACAGTTAGTCCATCTAAGCAGTTCTATCATTGTTTTGGATGTGGGGCTCATGGCAATGCGATAGGTTTTTTAATTGAACATGATGGCCTAACATTTTTAGATGCTATTAATTATTTAGCAAGCTCTGTTGGGCTTGAAGTTCCAAAAAGTAACTTTCAGTCCCCAGAAAAAAAACAGCAAAGTTCAAATTTGTTAGAGGCATTAAATATTGCTAATCTTTATTATAAAAATCAACTTAGAAAATCAAGCTTAGCAATAAATTATTTAAAAGACAGGGGACTGTCTGGAAAAATTGCTAAAGATTTTTCAATTGGCTATGCGCCAGATAATTATGAGAATTTAAAATCTACCTTCAAAAATTATCAAGATGAAACTTTAATTAAAGCCGGTTTAACAGATAAAAGCGATAATGGAAAATATTATGATCGATTTAGGGGTCGCATTATGTTTCCAATTTACAATACAAAGGGAGATGTAATAGGCTTTGGAGGAAGGGTCATAGACTCAGAAAAAACTCCAAAATATTATAATTCACCCGAGACTCCTTTATTTCAAAAAAAATATGAATTATATGGGCTACTAACATCAAGAAAGGCTATTCATGATGACGGTTATGCAATAGTTGTGGAGGGTTACATGGATGTTGTTGGGCTTGCGCAGTTTGGTATAAGAAATGTAGTAGCTACATTAGGCACAGCAACAACAGAGTTTCACATTCAAAAGTTAATACGTTATACCTCAGAAATAGTTTTTTGTTTTGATGGGGATCGAGCAGGAAAGTCAGCGGCTTGGAAAGCTATGAATAATTCGTTAAGCGCTATAACTGATAGCGTTCAATTAAAATTTTTATTTTTACCAACTAATCATGATCCTGATTCATATGTAAGAGAAAAATCAGCAAAAGAGTTTCAAGGTCTTGCCAAGAATGCGGTACCACTTACAGAATATGTTATCAAATACCTAACAACAGATAATGACTTAGTTTCTCAAGAGTCAAAAGTTAAATTTTTAAATAATATAGAGCCAATCATAATGCAGATTAATGCTCCAAAATTTTCACTTTTATTTAAAAAAAGAATAGCAGAACTTGTTAACTTAGATATGAGTGAAATTAATCAGGTAATTGGTAGGGTAAATAAACAAAAATTACCGCCTAGGCAAAAGAAAAATAATAAAATTCAAAGAAAAATTTTAATGTCTAGTACAAGAAAATTCTGTCTTTTGATTATTTTAAAACCAAATTTAGCAAAAAAAGATGACCTCGATATGTTTCAGTCTGACCTCCACGATGCTAAGTTGGCAAATTCGATAATTGAAATATCTCTAAAAGATGGTGAGTATAATATGGCTTCAGTATTTCATTTTTTGTCTAATAGGTTTGGCGAAAAAGTTGTTGAAGAGTTAAATTCTCAACTTGTAACAGTGGGTGAAATGAATTATGAATTGGAGATTGATGCTTTGAGGATTAATCTTAGAAATAAGCAGTCAGCCATCGATAAAAAAAATACATTAAATCAGATTGAAAAAAAAGGTAATACAAGTTTACTTACAGATGAAGATAAAGATTTTTTAAGAAATATAACTAAGAGATAATTGATTGTTTTTAAATGATTTTAATATGAGAAGACTTAAGCTTTGTATTGATTTAAAGCAAGTATTTTGTTAAAATCGGTGCTCCAAAATTTATAATAAATGTCGAAAGTCATTTCCTTAGACATAAAAACTTAGACACAAAAAAGGCCATCATGGGAAGACCAAAAAAGAATCCAGCAGACCAAAAAACTAAACGCGTTACTCGCGTTAAAAAGCTAAAAGATCTTTATCAGCAAGATGCAACTAATAACCCAGCAGAAGCTGAAAATAGAAGGGCTCAACTTCTAGCCTTAATTGCCTTAGGTAAACAGAGAGGCTTTCTTACAAATGCAGAAATAAATGATCACCTTCCCGATGGTGTTTCTGATACCGAGCAGGTAGAGGGTATTATTGGCATCATAAAAGACATTGGTATCGAGGTTTATGATCAGGCGCCAGATGCGGATACATTATTAATGTCAGATGCCCCTGCCCCTGTAACAGACGAAGAAGCTGCTGAAGAGGCCGAACAAGCTTTAGCAACTGTAGATTCAGAGTTTGGCAGAACAACAGACCCAGTCAGAATGTATATGCGAGAGATGGGTACAGTTGATCTACTTACAAGAGAGGGTGAGATTGTAATTGCCAAAAGAATTGAAGGAGGAATGAGGTCAATGATTCAGGCCATATCAGCTTCTCCAAATATTGTTGATGATTTAATGAACATGGGGGCCAAAGTTAAGAAGAAAGAAATTGGCGTAGAAGAGTTTGTCGATGGATTAATTGATCTTGAGGCGGAAAAAGAATTAGCAAAGCTTGCGGCACCAGTTTTACCCAAGAGTGATGATGAGGAAGAAGAAGTCGATACTGGAAAGGCAAGTGGTATGCCGCCAGAAGAATTAGCCAAATTCACTGATGAAGTTTTAAAGCGTTTTGATATCATTAAAAAAGCCCATAAAAAACTTGCAGATTTGCGTAAGAAAAATAAATGGACAGATGACGATCTTTATAAAAAACATCAAGAAATAATTATAAAAGAATTAGAAAATTTTAGATTCGCATCAAAATTTGTTGAATTATTATGCGACAAAATAAGATCTTTTATGATACAAATACGTACTATCGAAAAAACAATTATGGAGTTTTGTGTTATACAGTCGAAAATGCCAAGAGCACATTTTAAGAAAAGTTTTCCAGGTAATGAAACAAATGTAGAGTGGCTCTTAGAAGAAGTCAAAGCAAAAAAACCCTATGTTGCAAGGCTTCTTGAGTTAAGGCACGATATTGTAGACCAGCAAACTAAGCTGATTGATTTGCAAGAAGAAGCTGGTATTCCAATTAAGCAGTTTAGAGAAATTAACTTAAACATGACACGAGGTGAAACTAAGGCAAAAAAAGCCAAGCGTGAAATGATTGAAGCTAATTTAAGATTAGTAATATCAATTGCAAAAAAATATACAAATCGTGGCTTGCAATTTCTTGATTTAATACAAGAAGGAAATATAGGATTAATGAAGGCCGTAGATAAGTTTGAATACCGAAGAGGGTATAAATTTTCTACTTATGCTACCTGGTGGATTAGACAGGCAATTACTAGGTCAATTGCTGACCAGGCTAGAACAATCCGCATCCCAGTTCATATGATAGAGACTATCAATAAAATGAATCGTATCTCAAGGCAAATTTTGCAAGCAACAGGCGCTGAGCCAGAGCCTTCAGAGCTAGCTGAGAAAATGGAAATGCCAGAAGATAAAATAAGAAAAATATTAAAAATATCAAAAGAGCCTATTTCAATGGAGACTCCTATAGGAGACGATGAGGATTCTCATTTAGGTGACTTTATTGAAGATGTTGGTACGCTTACTCCGGGGGATGCTGCGATATACACTAGTTTAAAAAATGTCACAGCTGAAATTTTAGAAGGATTAACTCCGAGAGAAGCAAAAGTTTTAAGAATGCGGTTTGGAATTGAAATGAATACTGATCATACGCTGGAAGAAGTTGGCAAGCAATTTGATGTTACTCGTGAGCGAATCAGACAAATAGAAGCTAAAGCTTTGCGTAAACTTAGACATCCAACTCGTTCCGAAAGACTCAAGAGCTTCTTAGAGGGTAAAGAGTAAAAAGTTTGGGCTCATAGCTCAGTTGGTTAGAGCAGGGGACTCATAATCCCTTGGTCCCAGGTTCGAGTCCTGGTGGGCCCACCAATAAAAATTAAGCTTCTAGAAGATTCTTCTTCTCGAAGCTTTTTTTATAACTGCCATAAATACAATGCTGCAATAGATTTATATGGATGCCAGTCTTCTGCAATCAAAAATAATTCCTGCGCAGTAAGTGGTTTTTTAGTTTTTGATAATCTTTGTTATTTCTACCAGTTGATTGATTTTCCAGCATAATCTATGTACTGACCAGAGTTATTAATTGATAACTTTTCAATTTGATTCATCATTCCTTTGACGCTTTCATTGGCATCAATCCATGCACCTGCACCCCCCATATCTGTTTTTACCCAACCAGGATGAAGTGTTAGGGTTGAAATGCCCTGGCTTAAGAGATCATGACTCAAACTACGCATCATGCTGTTAAGAGCAGTTTTACTGGATCTATATATGTAAGAGCCACCACTTGTATTATCATCAATACTACCCATTTTACTTGTGATAGAGACAACTTTTTTGGATTCACCGATTAATAAATTAGGCAGAAAATTTTGAATTATTTCGTAGGGAGCAATAGTATTAACAAGAAAGCTATCCATCCAACCATCTTTATCAATATTACCAAAGGTACTTGGCCTATAGATACCCGCATTGTTAATCAGAATATCAATTGGTTGGCTTTGTAGAGAGTTTGAGAGTGCTTTTATCTGATCAGTATTACTTACATCTAATGAATGGATTTGAATTGAATTATATTTTTTACTTAAAGAAATCAGGTCGCTAGCGATATCTGTATTTCTACAGCAGGCAATAACGTTATAATTATTTTCACTATAGCATTTGGCAAACGCAAGACCTAAGCCACGATTTGAGCCAGTGATTAATACTGTTTTCATTGTAGATTCCTTTTCTGTTTAAACTATATTAGTAATTTTAAGTCTATACTGTTTTATAAAGTAAATTTTTTTAAAGGCAGTATTTCAATGATGATAAAGTTTTTTTTAGCTACCCTCCTTTTAATTGCAACCAACTCTTATGCTGCCGAGTTAGACCAATACTGTACGACCAGCCTATCTGAAGGAAATTTCCATAAAACAAACTGTAGTGTGAGTAGCTCTTATGAAGGCAAGAAATATTGTTTCGGTAATAAAAAATCAAAATCTATTTTTTTAGAAGCCCCTGAAGAAACTCTTAACCAAGCTTTAGCATTTTATGAGAAAAATAATAATATAAATCGAGAAAAAATCTCTCAAGAAGCTGCTAGCGAAATCCTAGATGATCCAGACTGTAATTTTTCTAATAAAGATTTGGGCTATTTAGATTTTAAGGAAAAAGATTTTACGCATTGCACAATGATCAATACTAGTTTTTTTGGTGCCGATCTACGAGGTGCTAACTTGTCAGGAGCTAACCTTCAGCGAGCCTATCTTAACTTAGCCAGGCTGGAAAAAGCAAATTTCTCTGGTGCAATACTTATTGAGGCCACTATTTTTCAACCAATATTTGGGCAAACAAATTTTAAGGGAGCTAATCTAACAAATGCAAGAATAATTGGTACTCTAGGCAATGTAGATATGTCAGGAGCATTAATAGTAAATGGAAAATTTGGTTTAGATGTAGGTAACCAGCCTATGGGGCAAATGAAGTTTGATTCATCAGGTGGAAAATTTAATAATGCTAATTTTGAAGGCGCAGATTTAAATATCGCTAGTTTTATTTTTGGCGATTTAAGAGGAGCTAACTTAAAAAATACTAATCTTTATCGAGCGGAACTCATTCAGACTGATCTTCGTGGCGCAGATTTAACTGGAGCCAATCTTACACAAGCAAATGTTGATGGCGCAGATTTTGAAGGTGTTATTGGGTTAGATAAAATCATTGGATTCGATACTGTTATAGGGAAGTGTAAAAACTGCCAATAAAAAACGCCCTTATAGGGCGTTTTTTTATGAAACTAATTTAAATTAATTTACTGCTGCTTTTAGTGCAGCTCCTGCTTTAAATGACGGCACTGTTCGTGCTGGTATTTTAAGTTCGGCGCCTGTTTGAGGGTTACGACCTGTTCTAGCAGCTCTTTTAGCTGTTTTGAATGTGCCAAACCCAATAAGTGTTACTGTATCGCCTTTAGCTAACGCTCCTGTGATAGTTGCCACTGCTGCGTCAACTGCTCGTCCTGCATCCGCTTTTGTAGAACCTGTGTGTCCTGCAACCGCTTCAATTAATTCACCTTTGTTCATAAAAATCTCCCATGTTTAAATTTATTAATTTCTTAAAAACCTCGCTAAACAGTGCTGTTCGCAAGGTTTAAATTACTTTGCCTTTTTTAAAGTTTGTTGTCAAGAAGAAATAATCATTTTTTATTTAACGTGCTAATTACTTTTTTGTTTGTTGTCAAGAAGAAACAATCATTTTTTATTTAACATGCTAATTACTTTTTTTAATTTTTAATTTTGATTAATGTTACAATAATCAAATGAAAAATGAGAGATTAATTAAAAAAAAACATGGTGGCTTGAGATCTGGTTCGGGTAGAAAAAAAGGCAGCGGACTTTATGGGGAGCCAACAAGTGTTATGAGAATTCCTCAGAGTCGAGTGGCAAATATAAAAACATACCTTGCGATGTCACAACATGACAATATAACAGATATTAGTTTAAGTCCAACAAAGCTGAGTTACAAGCCTTTGTTCTTATTTGGGCATAAAGTACCAGCAGGTTTTCCTTCACCAGCAGATGATTACGTTGAAAAAAGATTAGATTTAAATGAGTATTTGATTAAGCAATATGAGTCGACTTTTTTCGTTAGAATTAAAGGAGATTCGATGATTGATGCCGGCATTAATGATAATGATATTGTTATTGTAGATCGCTCAACTGATGCTACTTTGGGTGATATCGTTCTTGCATCTGTGGATGGCAATTTTACCGTCAAAACTCTTTCAAAAAATAAATTATTTCCTAGACTATTGCCTGCAAATGATAAATATAAACCGATTTTAATTACTGAAAATATGCAATTTGAAATATGGGGTGTGATTACTGGGGCTGTAAGGAAATTCAAGTAATTAAATGATTGCTTTAGTAGATATTAATAATTTTTATGTGAGTTGTGAGAGATTATTTGATCATAAATTAAATGATAAGCCTGTCGTTGTTCTCAGCAACAATGATGGCTGCATTATTTCAAGAAGCAATGAAGCTAAAATTCTAGGAATAAAAATGGGGACCCCGGCTTTTAAAGTAAAAGAATTACTTAAAGAAAAGAATGTTATTGCTTTGTCTTCTAACTACGCATTGTATGCAGATATGAGTGAGCGTGTAATGAAGGTACTCTCTGATTTTACGAGGCAGCAAGAAATTTACTCTATTGATGAATGTTTTTTAGACTTAAAGGAATACCGACAATTAAATGATGTAGGCCAAGAGATAAAAAATAAATTATGGAAATGGCTTGGCATGCCTGTTTGTGTTGGTATAGCCCCTACAAAAACATTAGCTAAATTTGCAAATCATTGCGCAAAAAAACAATCGGTCTGGAATGGTGTGTGTGATTTATCCAATCTCCTGGATACTCAAGTAAACCAAATGATGAATAAAACTGAAGTAGGAAAAATATGGGGAGTTGGGGATAAAACTGCACATAAACTTAACGCTCTAAATATAAATTCAGCGCTTGGTTTAAAGTTAGCTGAAAAAAAATATATTAAAGATTTATTTAATATTAATATAGAGAAAATAGTTTATGAGCTTAACAAAGTTTCTTGCTTTCCGATAACAAACAAGCCTGCAATTAAAAAAGAGATAACTGTGTCTAGAAGTTTTGGGCATTCTGTAAGTACATTAAAGGAAATGAGTGAAGCTGTTACAACCTATACGACAAGAGCATCATTCAGGGCTCGCAAGCAAAATACAATTGCAAGTAGTGTAGGTGTTTTTATTAATAGCAGTCGCTTCAATACAGGCGCTAATTATTACGCAAATACCATAAAAATTAATTTACCAGTTCCATCAAGTAGTAACCATTTAATTTTACCAAGCGCATTATTTGCATTGCGCTCTATATTTAGACCAAATATTGATTACACGAAATGTGGAGTTTTATTGCTGGGGTTAGAAAGCGTTACCAATAAACAAGGAGGTCTTTGGGATAGTGAAAGCGATAAAGACCTTAAGCTCGCTAAAATTATAGATGAGGTTAACTATAAATTTGATAAATCGAGTCTTCGTTCAGCGATGCAACCAATAAAACCAATTTGGGGGATGAAGCAATTAAGAAAAAGCTCTGCATTTACTAGTTCGTGGAAAGAATTAATAGTTGCGAGGTGACAAATTTAGGGAGGTAGGGTTTAGTTGAATAAAGGTATCACCTTCTTGAAGGTGAACTTTCCAGCCTTCAAAATATAATTCACTATTGCTTGGGTTTAACTGAATTTTAAACGGAGCTTTTCCTCTATGGGTAAGCTTTTCTCCTACTCCAAGATCGTACTGTTGAAAATTATCATCTGAATCTATAGTACATATGGTTTGCTTATCAAGAGAAATAATATGAAAATAAGTGGCCGGCTTCTCAGGTAATCGAGTGGAAAATTTTTTTGTTGCTGTGGACTTAATAGTACATAAGAAATCAATTGGAATATCAAAGACTTCTGTTTTCATAGTTACCAAAGATTTTTTTTTCAGAGGAGTCAAATAAGACTTGCTCGGGGAATTAACTAATATTGGCCCATCACTAGAAGAGGGTTTATTGGCCGAACCTTCTGTAATCAAGAGATCATCCGGATCAACAGTTATCAATGTGTTTTCTTTTACGGCATTCAGATTGCCTGACAAAAAAATTACTGAATAATAAATTATAATAATAGTTAATAAAATTATAGGTAGGATGTATTTATTTTTTAACCTGATAATTTTAAGGAATGAATTAGGTTTATCAGTATTCTTTATTATCGATGAATCATGGCAAATTGAAGGACCATTTAATTCTGAATTGATATCTAAATTAATATCCAAGAATGCAGCATATTTTTTTAGGGATATCTGATGGAAATGAGGGGTAGAAAAACCTTTTTGCGAATTAGATTCCAGGGATTTTATTTGATCAACACTTAGGGTTAACTTTCCAGAGATTGAATCAATTGACAATTTAAGTAATTTTCTTTTTTTTATAAGAGCATTAAAATTATAGGAAATTTGCTTATTCATTTTTTATATAAACCTAAACAAAATAACAGCTATTAAAGTTGGTGGGATGGCAGCAATTAAGAGTCCTAGTGGGTTAACACTTTTTTCAGAAAAATATTTACTTAAGATTGATATTCCTGCTGGGTTGGGCGCATTTGCTATTACGGTAAGCCCCCCACCTGTTACTGCCCCAGCTACTAAAGCAATCTTAAATTCATCACTTAATCCTTCAACCAAAGAGCCTAGGTAAGTAAGTGCAGCGTTATCAGTAAATGCAGTCAATATAGTGGCACCATAGTAAACCTCTGATGAATTCATTGAGAGGAGAACTGGCTTTAGCCACCATGCTTGCATAGAACCCAAAACAACTAGTCCGGCAAGAAAGAAAGCAACCAGGAGAGCTTCTTTTAGAATCAGTTCGTTTTGATATTTTTTATAGGCAGAGGTAAACCCAAGGAAAAACAAAAAGAGAGACATAAAGAATGCAGCGTAATGAGCAAAATATACGACTCCAAACAAAAAAATGAGATGTATAAAAATAATTGGAAGCGGCATATTATCGTTATTACTTGCTTTAAAGGTTATTTTATTTAAATTTTCTTTAAAAATAAATACAATACCTATAGTATTTATAAGCACCGCAATTGCAGATCGCCAGCCAAAATTTGAAATCATAAACCATAAATCCCAATTCCAAGTATTGCTAACCATTAGAACTGGGGGAGCTGCGAAAGGAGTTAATGTTCCGCCGATAGATATATTTACAAATAAGACTCCCAGCGTTGCATATTTGAATTTATTACTGACCTCCTTGCCAAAGTAATTTCTACCTAATAACATAGCTGCAAGAGTCATGGCAGCTGGTTCAGTAATAAAAGAACCTAAGAGGGGGACTAAACTTAATAAAAGCGCATAGATTGCCACCTCTTTTTTAATTGGTAAAAGTCTGGAAAAAAATAAAACTATTCTTTCCGAAAGAATTAAAATAGGGCGAGTTCCTGCAATAACCATAATGACAAAAACAAACATAGGCTCTGTAAAGTTTCTAGATTGAACAAAATTAACTGCTTGATCCTTCCCGTCAATAGAAAACATGAATAATACGAGAATCATCGCCCAAAAACCGAATACAACTTCTATTTCCCCTAGGAAATGAAGCAATCCTGAGTACTTGGGGTTTGAGTGCGCAAGATGTTCAAAATGCTTAGTTGAAAAAGTATGAATAATTGCAGTTAAAAATAAAGCTGCACCAATGAGCTCTATAGCTGTAGGATTTAACATGTTTTATTGACTTTCAAGTTTATTGTTAAAAATATAGTAATATTTTACCATCGCTAAGCTGGCTTGTTTTTTTATTTAACAGTCATTCAGCTTATTAAAATTTAGGTAACAAGGGATATAATGAAAGTGTTGTCACAAAATGAAGTTCAAAAGCTTCTTTCCCTCCATCAAAATGGAAGTGATGAGGAAGCCATTCAGAAGGCTCAGTCTTTAATTAAAGATTACCCAAGAGAAATTATTTTACATAATGTCTTAGGAGTGAGTCTTGAAAAATTAGGTTTATTTTCTCAAGCAGCAAATGCTTATAAGTCGGCACTAACTATTAATCCGGAAATACCTGAATTAAACCTAAATTTAGGCGCAATGCTTTATGCCTTAAAAAAAAGTAATGATGCAGTAATTTATTATAAAAAAGCAATTAAGATAAAACCAAATTTTGTAGAAGCATTCTTTAACTTAGGGATTGTTTTACAAAGCCAAAATAAAAATAAAGAAGCAATTGACGCCTATGAAAAAGCGGTAAAGATTCAACCTGGTTTTTATGAAGCAATTGCAAATATAGGAACTATAAAGCAAACACAGGGAGACCTTGATCAGGCTATTAAATTATTTAGACAGTCTTTATCCATACATGAGGATGGAAGAGGTAATTATAATCTGGCATGTGCTTACAGAAATCAAGGAAATTTGTCACTAGCAATTAAATTTTATAGGCGAGCAATTGAGATTGGGTCTGGCGAGGCTGAATATTATTCTGACTTAGGTGACGCACTTTGGCATGAAGGAAAAATTGAAGAGGCTAATCAATTTTTAAGAATGGCTGTAAAAGCGAACTCGAGTCATCCTAGGGCCAATTATCAGTTAGCAGTATTTCTTTATGATAATAAGATATTTGATGATGCAATAAAGTACTTTGAGGCATCAGGGTTTGAGGATTGGGAAGAGCGAGTACTATATTGTATGTATAAGCTCGAAAAGTTTGACGAATTTAAAGAAAAATTATCGGTGGTAATTAAAAAGAAAAACTGTTCACCTTTTCTTGCAACATTGTCTAAACATCACTCACAAAATTTTAAAATTGAAGACAGGTATAATTTTTGCCCAGATCCATTGGAACTTGTTGCTCACGAAAAAGTAGAAGAGTTATTAGTTGAAGACGAAAAATTAAAAATTCAACTTCTAAATGATATTAAAACTTCAGAGATAGCAGAGCGAAAGCAAAGTCGATTATTTTCTGGCACTCAATCTTCTGGTAATTTATTCAAAAGATCAGAGCCTTCTTTTAGGGCGCTAGAGATTGCATTGAAGAGGGTAATAAAAAAGTATTATGATAAACATAAGGGTAAGCATTGTGAGTTTATAAAATCATTTCCCAAAAACTATGATTTCAGTAGCTCATGGTTTGTCAGGATGCAGTCAGGCGGCCATTTAACTTCACACATCCATGAAGATGGCTGGTTAAGCGGGGCGGTATATTTATCAATACCAAAAAAAACTAAAAATAGAGATGAGGGTGCAATAGAATTAAGTACAGATGGAGATGACTATCCTAGGCTTCACGAAGAATTTCCAAAAAAAACTATTCTTCCAGAAGATGGGGATGTTATTTTCTTTCCTTCATCAGTTTTTCATCGAACTATTCCATTTGACTCTTCAGAAGAGAGAATTTGTATAGCCTTTGATCTAAGACCCTCTTTACAATGATCGTACTGTTTTTGCTAAGTGATTTAAAAATTTCATTGCCACCTCAGAATCTTCAGTCAGTATTTTTTTAATATGACTCTCATCTGCAGTGATAATTCGACACCAATCTGAGGATACGATTGCTTTACTCCTCCTCGGAAGCTTGCTTAATAAAGAGTCTTCTCCGAAGTACTCACCTGCTTGAATTATTTCTATAATTTTATTGTCTTTTAATATTGTAACTTCCCCCTCAATTACAAAGTGCAATTTAAAATCTTGCTCTCCAGTACTGAAAATAATCTTCCCTTTTTTGTACTTGTTCCCATAAATTCTCATTAAATCTTTGATAATTGGATGACGATGAATATTTTTGATGAGAAAAATTTGTTTTAATAATAATAAATCTTGCTTATGAAGTGCGGCAATAAGTTCTGCACCGATTAGAAGTGCACCTGTATTTAAATATAGCCATATTAATGAGATAAATAAGTTTCTTAAGCTACCATAAAAAAGCCCATATGATTGACTCATACTTATAAAAAAATCAAAGGCATTGATTAAGAAATACCAGCATGCGGTTGTTAATATGCTTCCAATTATTAAATGTCTTTTTTTAATTTTTATAGGCATATAAAATTGAAAAAATCCTGTAATAACTAAGATCATTGTTACAAAAGATATAAATGATGCAAGAAAGCCAACTTCGACAACTTGTATGTAGTCATCAAAATACATAGTGGCTTTAGTTAGGTATATATTTATAAAGATATAGGTACAAAATAAAATCATGATAGCTAGGACGGCAAAAATATCTTTAAATTTATTTTTAAAGAATGTTTTGCTTTTAGCTAAACCAAGGATAACTATGAAGCTTGATCTTAATGACGCGGTTAAGGGCGTGGCAGCTAAAAATAAAATAATAATTAAAAAAATTCCCCACCCTAACTCCGAGGATGAGAAATTGATAATTTCCCTCATTAGATTATGATTTATTTGAGGGAGAAGGTGTGAGGTAACTGCTTCAATTTCTGCTAAAGCAAAGGCTGAGTTTGTTAGCCACTGACTAAGAAAGAAAAAAATTAAAAGTATAAGTGGCACCATTGCAAACAAGGTAAAAAAAGATATTGAAGCGTTTAAGGCCATAAAATTATGTCGATGACATCCATCAAATAATTCCATTAGGGTGAAGTAAGTAGTCCTCCGATACCTTTTTAAAGATTTAAATAGGTATATGAGCCTAAAATAAGTAGATTTCATTAAAGGGCTTTAAATTTCTCGGTAGCATAAATTAAAGCCGATAGGGTTCCAGTTTCTGAGGCAGAATGTCCAGCATCTGGAATCATAATTAATTCACTCTGTGGTAATTTTTGATGTAGCTCAAAGGCTGTTTTTGGTGGGCAAACCATATCGTATCTACCCTGAACAATTATTACTGGTGTTTTATTTAAATAATTAGCTGACTCGCTAAGAATTTGATCACCGTCAATGAAGCATTTATTAATTATATAATGTAGTTGCACTTTTGCTCTTGCAAGCTCAAAATCTTCATCTATTGACCCTGAGTTAATTTTTGTAGATTCAGGTAATAATTTTAAAATGCTACCTTCAAAATGATTCCACGAGATAGCCGCTTCTTTTGCGGTTTTCTTATCTTGCTCACTAAAAACTAATTCAGTGTACCTTTCCACTAGATTTTTATTATGAATATTTTTTTGGTGACTTAATAAATTTTGATGAAGCTCAGGGAAAAACTGATTTACTTCATTCAAGAACCATTCAAGTTCTTTCTTTCGACTTAAAAATATACCTCGAAGTATTAAGCCAGTAATTAACTCTGGTTTTTGCATCGCATAGGCTAATGCTAATGTGCTTCCCCATGATCCACCAAAAATAATCCATTTAGAAATATCTAAATGTTTCCTAATTGTTTCAATATCGTTGATGAGGTCACCTGTAGTATTTTGAGATGTCTCTCCTAGTGGCAAACTTTTACCACACCCTCTTTGATCAAATAATACAATATGATAATGGTCTGGGTCAAAAAATCGCCTTTGTTTTTCACCACAACCACCTCCAGGCCCACCATGTAAAAATAGGATTGGCTGGCCATTAGGGTTTCCAGATTCTTCTACATAGACCCTATGTATATCACCACATTTTATATGTGTTGTATTGTAAGGCTCTATTTCAGGGAACAGTGTTTTGTGACTTAAGTCTGACATTTTATTTTATAATCCTTGATTTAAAAAAATAATTCTTGAATAAATATTGGACCTTAATTCTATCAAATTTCTTTGCCCTAATTAACCTAATATTTTGATAAGTAAAACAAATCAGTAAATGTAATAAATTTGTAACAAAACTGTTGCAATTCAATTTACAGAGGTATAAAGTCTTTATCAAGTGCTGAATTTTCAGCGCTACAAGTAAACAAACTTCTTATTTATTTGAAACATTGTTTTTTAAAAATGAGAGAGGTGTTTGCTTTTCTTAAAACCCTTAGTTAAAACTATGGAGATTTAAAAAATGCAATTAAATAAAATCAAACTAGCTCTTGGATTTGTAACTGCTGCTGCATTGGCTATGCCAATGGTTGCTTCAGCTGCAGCTGATCAAGAAAAAGCTATGAGCGATTCAAGTAATTGGGCTCACCCACGTGGTCAGCACGATAACCAAGCTCACTCTAAGCTTACTCAAATCAACAAAGGTAACGTTAAAAACCTTAAAGCAGCATGGACTCTATCTACTGGTGTAAACCGTGGACATGAAGGTTCACCGCTCATTATTGGTAACATGCTTTATGTTCATACAGCATTTCCAAATAATGTATATGCTTTAGATCTTAACAATAACCAAAAAGTTGTATGGTCTTACTTCCCTAAACAGGATCCTAGCGTTCAAGCAGTTCTATGTTGCGATAACGTTAATCGTGGTCTTGGTTATGGTAATGGTAAAATCTTCTTACAACAAAATGACGGTATGTTAGTAGCGCTTGACGCTAAAACTGGCGCTAAAGTTTGGGATGTATCAAATACAGATCCTAAAGTTGGAGCTACAAACACTAACGCACCTCACGTAATTAAAGATAAAGTACTTACTGGTTGTTCAGGTGCTGAATTTGGTGTTCGTTGCTTTATTGCAGCTTATAACATTGAAGACGGTTCTTTAGCTTGGAAAGCTATGAGTACAGGTTCTGATGCAGATGTTTTAATCGGTGCTGACTTTAATAAAGATACACCACTTTACTCAAACCTATCAAGTTATGAAGATGTTAACGGTGGGAATAAGCAAGGCGGTTCTTTCAAAAAGATTCCAAATAGCCAACTTCAAGGTGGCGTTGCGGATTTAGGTCTTAAAACATGGTTAAAACCACAAGCTGTTAAAGATGGTTGGCAACATGGTGGTGGCTCTACTTGGGGCTGGTGGCCGTATGATGCAAAAACAAACTTAGTGTACTACGGTACAGGTAACCCATCAGT
>ENA-OSJC01001449-OSJC01001449.1-marine-metagenome-genome-assembly--contig:-NODE-1449-length-19464-cov-5.509207_pt1 | contig 19464 bp, 31 predicted proteins | sample MGYA00237885_ERZ534234 | MGnify/ENA primary metagenome ERZ534234 (study PRJEB26413, sample SAMN06343907) | marine metagenome | isolation source: coastal waters | place: Atlantic Ocean: West Antarctic... | reverse complement strand
ATTGGATTAACATTAAAAAATAATTAAATAGAACTATTAAAAAAGACGAATTATTTATTCGTCTTTTTTTTATCATATTTTAAATGCATTATTTTTGATATAATTCATTCCCATCGAGAACACTAATGCAGTACATAGGTGATATCCTGCAATATTTAGCTTATCAATATGTAAAATTGCTAGAACAATACTTCCGATAAGAAAGATAAACTGTAATACAAACAATCCTTTGATTGAGCCTTTCAGTTCTGGAAAAAAGAACCTTAAGAATATTAGCCACTTTAATATACTATTTTTCATTTTAAAACTAACTTCCTTACTCCTGCAAGCCATGCATCGTAATTGTGAGCTTTCACCTGGATATATTTTAAAATTTGTTTATGTGGTAAAATTAAAAAATCTTCTTTTTCAATCCCTTCTACTGTGTCATTAGCGACTTGCTCTACAGTTAATAAACCATCTTTCATTAATGGATGATCTTTATCTAGGACTCCTGTAGATGTAACCATGTTTGTTTCAACTAATTGTGGGCATAGTGCAGACACTTTAACGCCTTTATCTCCATACATGATAGATAGGTTCTCTGCCATTCCTAGCGCTGCATGTTTTGTAGTAGCATAGGCCATTGATCCAGGCATATTTAAAAGTCCCGCTGCAGAAACAGTCATTAAAAAATAACCATCTTTATGCTCAAGCATATGCGGAATAAGCACGCGTGCAGCATAAATATGAGACATAACATTTACCTGCCATGTATCATGCCATGCTTCATCGCTTGTGCTAAGTGTTCCAAATTGCTGTATACCAGCGTTTGAACAGAATAAATCAATCTTCCCAACCTGATCAATGATCTTATTGAGAGTTGATGTTACATCTTTTGGATTAGATACGTCTACAATGTAGGCGTTAATTCCCATTAATTCTGCCACTTGAGTTACATTAGGATTAATGTCGATCAGGTGGACAGAATTAGGGGATTCACTTAAAAAGCGTTTTGCTAGTGCTTTGCCAATACCATCGGCTCCACCAGTAATAACTATATTTTTATCTTTTAGATTCATTTGATTACGTACCCCAGAAAGGACTCGAACCTTTAACCAATGGCTTAAGAGGCCACTGCTCTACCATTGAGCTACTGAGGCATTTCTCTTAAAGCTATAATAAATATATTATGTAATTACGAACTAACTATATACTTCTAAGCTATTGTTACTTTGACTGCTTTGTCTCCTCTATCATCGGACTCTACCTCAAACTCAACCGCTTGGTCTTGTTTAAGAGTCTTAAAATCATTATCTGATTCGATGCTAGAAAAATGAACAAAAACGTCATTTCCGTCTTCTTTAGTTAGAAAACCATAACCTTTTTTTTCATTAAAGAACTTTACAGTACCTTTTTCTCTTTCACTCATTTTTACTCTCTTTGTTAGTTAATAATTAAAATAATAATAATACTATAAGTATTATCAATCGAGGCAATATAATGAGTTATTTGTGGAAAGCCAATTAAATTTAAAAAATTTAAATTGTCTGCTTTTAGCTAATATTTTGTGCTTTATACAATAAAGTGCTTTTAGATACTACTAAGCTATAGCTAGAAAATAGAACAGTTGAATAAACTAAATCCCCTAAAAGAGTTCCACCAAGAAATGGAATTGCGAATGTATAGCATTGAACTAATCCAATGAATGACTTAGCATACATGGGACTTGTAGCCCATACTCCAAAATTAGTAAGGATAAAAAATATCGATGATCCTGCAATACTAGATAATCCTACTTGCTTAGGACCAACATTATTAATTGCAAATCTTCCCATTATTGAAATACATAGTATTGATCCATAGACCCATAACAATGAAGGAGAAAAGATTCTAAAATTTTCATAATAGCCCGCATAAACGAAATTATTTATTATTAAATCACTAATCCAAAAAGATAACAATGGGAGACCTATAGCAATCCATTTGTTTTTAAATGCGTACGCAGACAATAAGGCAATAGCAGTCATTGGAGTGAAGTTGTATGGATGAGGAATAATTCTACCTATAAGGCCAATTCCAATTAGAGCGACAATTAAGATAATATTTTTTTTCATATCAGGAGAAAAAATTAACTAAAGTATTCTTCATAAACAAAAGCAAAATCTTTTTTTACTTGTTTTGCAGTAAATCCGAAGTCATCAATGGTCTTATTTTGATGTTTTTTAATATGTTTTATTGACGATTTCTCAGATAGAATTTCTTTGAATTCTTCATTCATTTCTTGTCCTATAAAGTCAAAAGATTTATTTACAGATTCATAGAGATTTTCTTTTAATTCATCATATGTTAATACAATAAAATGTTTTTTATCTAGAAATTGTTTGGCGTTTTCTGTTTCTTGATACCAATCAATAATTTCTTTATAGGCTTCAATGCGATAGAGAGTTAATTCTTCTTTTGTCATTAGATTGCCATACTTAATTCTTTCCTGCATAGAGAAAAAAGATGTAATTGTATCTATTGGATCTCTTACAATAAATATAATTTTTGCATCAGGAAATACTTTCATGATTGATTTCAAACGAAAAATAAATGGATTCGATTTTGATAATATTTGTTTTCCATTATGAGAAACAATTTGCCTCTTCCAAAATTCCTTGCAAAAACGCATTGAATTGATATTTCTCTTTTCATTTTTTTTGCTATCAATATATAGCTCACTTGTAAATGATTTAAATTTTCTATCATATTTCATCCATGGAATAAGATTATTTGAAAGCCACTTTGAATCAAGCTTGTGTAAAAAGATTAGCATCTCATCTTCTTCTATATCATTCAAGCCAACTTTATGGCCTTTGTCTTTAGCTTCTAACTGATCAAGATCTAATGAAGAGAGCATGGGGCGTATGAACCACAATATTTTCTTTAAAGATATGGAGGGTATTACAAAATCCCATGTGGTAGATGTAGTAAATTGCTGAGACTTAGAAAGTAAATGGTGAAAAAAAGTAGTCCCACTTCTATTAAAACCCATAATCAAAATAGGATTTTTTATTTCTTTTTTTTGAAAATTAGAAAATAATATATAGTCTAAAAAAAGAAACAAACGATTTATAATGATATATAAGGGAAATAAAAAAAAGAACGTGGTAAAAAATATATATTTTTTATGTCTAAGTAGGACTTGAAGGCAAACAATGAATACCCCAAATGTAGTATTTGAGCCTATCATTTATACCTATTAAGAATCCTTATCAGTTTTCTTAGCTGCTGGTTTTTTAGCTGCTGGTTTTTTAGCTGCTGGTTTTTTAGCTGCTGGTTTCTTAGCTGCTGGTTTTTTAGGTTCTGATTTTTTTTCCGCTACTTTAGTCGCAATAACTTTTTTATTTTTTAGAAGATCTGCTTGTTTTGCTTTCAATCTAAGACGGGATTTTTTTTGTTTTCTTTTTGCTATTTTTTGTTTCTTATTCATTTTGATTTATCTCCTTTAAATATCATGATATATAATCCAATATGAGCTGCAGCAAACACTATAAAGAAAAATAAAGGAAATAATAGATCGTGCCAAAAATTGCTCATAAAAATCCTTTCAAATTATTTGTTACATTCCTTGTAAAAGAACTGAACTTCCTTGGTTCGGCCCTCCGTAAATTGCGAACCGCATTCAACAAAATCAAACTTTTTATGAAATCTTATTGAGTCTGGATTTGGAGGCATAATATTTACTTCACATAATATAGTATCATATTGATTTTCTCTCGAGAAATAGAATAAATCAGTATATAAAGCAGTTCCCAATTTTTTATTTTTAAATTTTTCTAGTACTGAAATTCGATCAATATACATAAAGTTAGAATATCTTTCTGAAACCCATTTATAATTTAAACTCGCATATTCCATATCTTCGGGTATACATAATAAAAAGCCTGCCGGCTCATTGTTATAAAATGCAATCTTGCAATAGTTAGATTGTCTTAATAATGATTGTAATTTTTTTTTATTCAAAAAACCAACATGTGGCTCATTTAGACTATTTGAAGAAAGAATGAAATCAAATAAATTGTTATCGTAGTCTTTAAGAACTATCAATTCAATGCTTCAAGTTCATTTCCACCATTGCAAATGATAGAACCCTGTATACCATATTTTCGTCCATTATTATAAATATACTTATACATCAGCTCTCCATTTTGATCCCAAGATTTCTGCTCTCCATGCTCTATTCCAGTTTTAAAGTTTTTTAGCGTAAATAACTCTCCATTTGAATGCCATTGCTTGTGCATTCCAAAGCTTTGGTCTTGTTTAAAGTAAAATAGATATTTTTTATTTCCATTTGGCCACCAACCTTCATGCTTTCCATTTTTCTTTCCATTTGAATACTTTCTAATAGACTTAATAGTGTCATCTTGATAATAGATATTAATAGATCCACTATATTGCTCTGCTCTAATAAATTGAGATACAGTTAGCCCATTAATTAAATCAGATTCTTCGATAGTGGTTGTATTAGAACAAGAAGTAAAAATAATACAAGAAAGAAAGGTGAGTAAAAGTTTAGTTTGTGTAGTAACCGCCGCCACCGGAAGATCCTACTTGTCCTCTAAATCCACCAATCAAATAAGGTACAGTTGCTGTTGCATGATAGTGATAAATACCATCTGGATATTCTGCTGTAACAGCAGTATGTCCATTTAGCTCATCAAGATCTGTTGGGTATTGACCATCTGTTTGTTTGGTAGGCCCATATACCGGAAATCCATCTAATGAATATCCTACTAAGATTGAATTATCTGCCAATGTTAAATATGTTGGCTCCCAATGATAGTGATATGAACCCGATTGTTGTGGGTGTCCATAATAATTGTCAAATGAAGCTATTTCATTATCTAATGGTTGATTATTTGGTCCAGCATATTGATTAAAAAATGGTACTCCACTTAATGATACTCCAATAGCCCCCAACGGAGTACTAGATACAGAACTAGCAACACTTGGTGTTAAAGGAATATAGAATTTAAAGCTTTGAGAAGTAATTATATTTGGATTTACATTCATTCCAGAATGAGGAGATGCATAATTTGGATGACCAGCTCCCCAATAAGGGCTACTATGATTTGGTACTCCTGTTGACTCTACGACAACATAGTCTCCTGAAACATATATATCGGTATATGCATCAATAAATTTTGTAAATCCTACAGGAAGATCGGTATTATTTCCACCTGAACCGCCATTATTACCGCCAGTTCCAGTGCCATCAGAATTATCACTAGCATTAGATGTACCCATTGTAGTTGAGCTATCACAAGCCATGAGAACCATCATACATAAAATTAAAATTTTGTTTTTCATATCAATCCTTATCCCCATTAAAATTACTTCCCACATTATAAAAATATTCCATGACAATTTAAAGCACGAACTTAATTAATGTTTCTATATAAGTCTATACGCCCATCAACGGAGCAGTTGGTGCAATAGCACTCTCAGCAACTCCAACAAAGAACGATGTAAATAGAATAAATAAAGTTAATGCAATTAACATGACTATAAATGCCACAATACACACTCCTACTGCTCGCACAGTAGAGCTAAAGTCTAATGCTTGTCTTACGGCTACTGTCATAGCAGCTAGTTGTAAGATTACCACTAAAGGTTCTATTAAGAATCCAATCAATGGCACAAATTTAAAGACTATCAATAGTCCCGGAGCATAAGCAAACCCTAAAGTGCGTAATAACTCTCCAGTATTAGATTCAGTCTCAGGTTCTGGCAATATCTTTGTTCCAACAAATGCAATAAAAAATGCCCATATAAACCATCTAATAATACTTCCTAGTACTCCTTGAGCTAATGCAATAGGTGCAGTAATTCCAGCTACTACAAATCCCTGTACTATAGCAACTAAAGCTACGGTCATCATCGCTTGTCTTGTTAAAGATTTATCAGCTTCAACAGATTCATAGAATTCAACATTAAGCGTAATAGCTTTATATAATTTTTCAGCATAACTCATTTTCTTTTTTCCTTATAAAATAAAATTAATGTTACTGTAGTCGATATAAAAATTAACCAACCAATAACAATATGTTCTAAAAAAGTTTGATTAGTATCAGTCATATAGTATATAAAATCATTCAGAACAAATACTAATACTCCCATTATCCCTAAAGTTAATAATATATTTTTAGTAGAACTCATCTTATTTCTATAGAGACCCTTCAATACATGTGGTATCAAATCCACCTCTTGTATTATAAATAGTGGTAATTTTTATTTTAGAAGTGTCTAGTAGATTGCTAAGATCGTCAAAGATACGCTTAGTAGCTGCTTCTTGATAAATACCTACATTTCTAAAACTAACAAAATAATATTTCAATGATTTCAGCTCTACACACTTTCCTCCTTCAGGAAAATATTCAATAATAACATCCGCTAAATCTGGAAGTCCACTAAAAGGACATACAGCACTAAATTCTCTAGTTTTAGTAACGATATATTGTTTTTTACTATCAAACGGAAATGTTTCAAGAAAGTCAGGATTAATGTGATCTTCGCTATCAAATGTAAATTCTTTTCCTTGTGCTTTTGCCATAATTACTCTCCTCTATATGTGCATGAATAGTTAGGACCTTCACTCACAGTTACTCCAGCTAGTCCAAATAGTTTCGGTTTTAATTTTTTCCAAATCCATGCCGCGATATGTTCTGTGGTGGGATTCGAAAGCTCTGCAATATCGTTTAGATATTTATGATCTAATACTTTATGTATTTCTTCTTTATAAATTGTATCAATGTCAAAAAAATCGATTACCCAACCTTTTGATGGGTCTATCTCTCCACTAAGTTGAATCACAAGAGAAAAGGTATGCCCATGTAATTGAGAGCATGGATGATCTGGATCTACTAATGTTAATTTACGTGCAGCATGAAATTCATATTTTCTTGTTAATTCAAACATATTATCTTATTCCTATTATTTTGTGTGTTTGTAAGCTTAATCGCCATAGCGGATTTTCGATACAATAAGATACACATTCCAAGATATTTTTTTGTAAATTTTTTCCATCCATAGGCTGTACACAAAAATGTGTGAAATCTAATGCTTCAAATTGGTCTGGTTCAAAATCTGGTTGAGGATAAACTAATTTTAATTCATCTCCTTTTAACAAAACTAGTTTTGCATTTTTTTTAGGACTTACACAAACCCAATCAATATTCTTTGGAGGTAACATTGTTCCATTTGTTTCAATAGCTATCTTAAATCCTTTCTTATGGAGTTCATCAATTAATATTTGATCTAATTGAAGTAGAGGTTCTCCGCCAGTAAATACTATAAATTTTTCATCTAATTCTTTTGGCCAGCATTCTTCAATTTTTTCAATCAAATCATTGTGGGATGCATATTTGGCTCCATTTTCTCCGTCAGTTCCAAAAAAGTCTGTATCGCAAAAAGTACATGTTGCCTTACTGCGATCTTCTTCTCTACCTGTCCATAAATTACAGCCAGAAAAACGACAGAAAATAGCTTCTTTTCCTGTTTGAAATCCTTCTCCTTGGATAGTAAAATATATCTCTTTAATACTATAACTCATTGATACAATGTTGGGTCTGGAATGTTAGATATATTAAATCCTTTTTTTCTTAAGCTACAAGCATCACATTCTCCGCAAGCTAACCCTTTACTGCATGGATCATAACAAGAATGAGTATCCTTATAAGAAACTCCCAACTCAACACCTTTTAGGATAATCTCTGATTTAGTCATATGGATGAGAGGTGTATGAATAGTAATTTTTTTATCTCCTTGAGTAAATTTTGTTCCTAGGTTTGCCATATTTTGAAATGCACTTATATACTCAGGTCTACAATCTGGATATCCACTATAATCCAATGCATTCACGCCAATGAAAATATCATAAATATTATTTACTTCTGCATATGCTAATGCATACGATAAAAAGATAGTATTGCGAACAGGTACATATGTTACGGGAATATCATCTCCAATTTTTTGATTTTTAGGAACAGCAATATCATCAGTTAAGGCTGAATTGCCAAACTGCTCAAGGTCTATAGTAATCGTTTGGAATGTGTGAACGGAATTATTCTTTGCAATTAACTCTGCAGATTGAAGTTCAAACTTATGTCTCTGTCCATAATCAAAAGATAATGCAAATATTTCAAATTCTTTTTTTGCAATAGCTAGAACTGTAGTCGAATCTAGCCCCCCACTTAAGAGTACGATACATTTCGGTTTTAATGAATTCATACTCTAACAGCTTTCAAGTGTTTCTTTCGCTAGCATATCAATTACTTTTTTGAAATCTTTTGTCTCTTCATACATTCTTAATTGTCGATCTGCGCTGGTACCATTTTCTAGCATTGTATGGATATATTCAATCTCTTTTTCTGTACCCAATTCTTTTGCACTTTCGCTCACAATATCAAGCAATTCATTAAATAATATCTTTGTATCCGTTTCTTTTACTGCGCCTAGATCAATCATTTTTCCATTAATACCATGTCTCATTGCTCTCCATTTATTCTCAGAAATAAGAGACTGTCTATAATTTCTCCAACTAATATTACGTTCACGATTACGAATCATGGTTGCAACAAGAGCTTGGATTAAAGCAGCAATTGCTATGACTTCATCTACCTTTGTTGTTGAGTCGCACATTCTAAATTCTAGCGTTGGAAATTTATCATGCGGCCTTATATCCCACCAAATTTTAGAAGGAGTATCAATAGATTTTGTTGCTAGTAATTGATTAACAAATTCATCGTATGACTTTGCAGAATCAAATGTTTCTGGTGGACCTGTGCGCGGTAAATCTTCAAATACAATTCCTCGATATGATTTAAAGCCTGTATCTTCTCCTTGCCAAAAAGGTGACGAACTCGATAGACTCATTATATGAGGAATAAAATATCTCATTTGATTCATTACATCTATTCTAAGATCTTTATCTGGAATACCTATATGAACATGCATACCAAAAATCAATAACCTTTTTGCCACATACTGCATACTATCATAAAGGCCATGATAACGCTCTTTATCTGTAAGGGCTTGATCTTTCCAGTGTGAATAAGGATGTGTCCCTGCAGCAATAATTTTACAATTATTTTCTTCAGCATAATTAGATGCCAATCGTCTTAAGCGAATGACTTCATTTCTCATTTCTTTAATATTTTTACAAACCTTACTCGTTACTTCTAGCTGTGATTTTAGAAATTCAGGAACGATACTATCTTTAATTAACATTGCATCGCGTTCTAAAAATTCAGCGATATATGATGTAAGCTCACCCGTCTCCGGATCAATAACTTGATATTCTTCTTCGATTCCAACTGTTAATTGTTTGATATCCATAATTGCATCTAATTTAAAAAAAAATAGCTTATAAGATTGATGATAAATAATTTTAGCAAATGCAGTCAACTTCAATCATTCTTTCTACCTATAATAAGCCTGACTTTTTAAGGAAGGTTTTAATGGGATATAATTGTCAAACATATTCAGACTTTGATATTATAGTTGCTGACGATGGATCTAGCAAAGACACAAAAAATATTATAGGATATTTTAAGGATAATACTAGTCTTGATATAAAACATATATGGCACGAGGATGAAGGATTTCAAAAAAGTGCTATACTTAATAAAGCGATTCAAGCAAGCAAAAGTGATTATCTTATATTTAGTGATGGTGATTGTATTCCAAATCAATCATTCATTCAAACACATATAGATTTAGCAGAGAAAGAATATTTTCTATCTGGAGGACATTTCCCACTTAGCTCTTCCGTTTCTAACCTTATAACAGAAGATATAATTTTATCCCAGAAATGCTTCAATAAAGGATTTCTAATATCCCATGGGCAAATGTTATCTAAAAATTATTTGAAATTATTACAAACAAATCTATCAAGTAAATTTCTAGACATAATAACCCCAACTAGGTCTACATTTAATGGAAATAATACTTCTGCATGGCGAAAAGATATCATAAAGGTAAATGGCTTTGATGAGCGCATGAAATATGGGGGTTTAGATTGCGAGTTAGGAGAAAGACTTAGCAATATGGGTATAAGATCTAAACAAGTTCGTCATAGGTCATGCTGCCTACATCTTTATCATGATAGACCTTATAAAAATAATATTTCTATAGAAAAAAATCGTCTTATCAGACATGAGACGTATACCAATAAAAGTATCTATACTTCATTCGGAATTAAGAAATAGATTTATGAAAAATAATAATATATCTATCCTTTTTGATGTTCAAGAGCTCTATTACTTACCTCAATATCTACCTGTTTATCATGAATTTTTAAAACGAAATAAAGGCAATGCAACATTTGTATTTCATCATGGAAAATTTGATAAAATAATAGAAAGTATCATCAAATCAGAAAATTTAAATCATACATGGGTACAGAGCAACGTTCAGGCTAATGAATTCTATCAAAATCAAAAAGCTGATTGGATATTTTTTGGAAATACATTTCCATTTCTCGATCAAATTCATGAAGTAAGTAAGTCTATTCAACTCGGTCATGGCGTTGGTCCAAAATCAAGCTATTATACAAAATCAGACACTCCAACTACTGTGCGATTTGTCGAGGGAGAATATAGAACAAACCGTCTTAGAAATATCTATCCTGATAATAATTTTGTAAATGTAGGGTTTGCAAAATTAGATCCAATCCTTAATGGTGATATGGTTGGGCTTGACTTAAATGCTTTAAATCTAGATCCAACAAAAAAAACGATGGTATATGCTCCTACATTTTATCCTAGTAGCATTGAAAGATTTCCAAAAAACTTTCCCAAAGACTTCCAAGATCTGAACATAATGATTAAACCCCATTACTTTTCACTAAGTAAAGATAAATATAAAAAGCAACGTGAACTTCTTGAGCATTGGTCTCAATATGACAATGTTTATTTAGCAAAAGTTGATGATTATTCGCTTGTACCTTTCATGGCAACAGCGGATCTACTCATGAGTGATGCCTCCTCAGCAATTATTGAATTTGCAGCCTTAGATAAGCCAGTAATATGGTGTAATTTTTTAAAATTACGTTGGACCTATAGAGGTATTTTTTCTTATCGATTAAAAAAACGTATGGATAAAGATTACAATGAATATTCTAAAATAGCTGTTCGTTCTGATTCATATGACATGCTAAAAAAGAATGTTAAAGAACAGTTACTGAATCCTGCATCTCTATCAAAAGATCGATTACATTATGCGAATAAACTTGCAGGATCCTTGGATGGCAAAGCAAGCGAAAGAATAATAGATTATTTATTAGAAAATAAATAAGTATTTTACACAGCGATGAAAAAAATTGGTTACACAACTGGCGTCTTTGATTTATTTCATATTGGCCATCTTAATATATTAAAACGTGCTAGACTGGAATGTGACTATCTTATTGTTGGTATTACTAGTGATGAACTTTCCCTATCAGCTAAAAATCAAAAACCAGTAATTCCATTTCAAGAAAGGATGGAAATTGTTGAATCAATTAAGTTTGTTGATGAAGTAGTTCCACAAACTAACTATGATAAGACGGAAGCATGGAATAATTTAAAGTTCGATATGATGTTTGTTGGCGACGATTGGAAAGGAACTGATCAATGGAATATCATAGAAAAAGATTTTAGTGAGTATGGTGTTGAAATTATCTATTTCCCATATACATCTCATACCTCTAGTACAATCTTAAGAAATATCTTAGATAAAATATAATTCCACTATAATTAATTCTTAATTTCATGGATGAATATCTTATATGGAATAGCGGCAACTGGCAACGGCCATATTAGTAGATCTAAAATTATCGTAAAAGCCCTAAAAAAAAGAGGACATTCAGTCGATGTTATCTTGAGCGGTAGAGAAGAAAAAGATTTTTTTGATATAGATGAACTAGCTCCATTTCAGATTAAAAAAGGATTCACTTTCGTAAGCAAGAAAGGAAAGTTGAATTATATCCAAACCGTATTACAATCTCATCCAATACAATTCTTCAATGATATAAAATCTATAGATAATATATATGATTTGATCATTACTGATTTTGAGCCTATAAGCGCTTATGCTGCTAAGAGATATAAAATACCATGTATGGGAATAGGTCATCAATATTCATTTTATAAAAATATTCCGATGACAAAAAAGATGAAATTTGCTAGTATATTTTTTCCAAAAATGTATGCTCCTGTAAATTTTACTATCCCTTTTCATTTTTATCATTTCAATAAACCTATCCTTCCACCATTCATTGATCCTCTGTTATACAATCAAATAGATAAAGATCAAATAAGTGAAGATATTCTAGTTTATTTACCATGGGAAAACCTAGATGATATGATTGCTATATTAAAAACTATATCAAAAGAATTTATCGTGTATACAAAGACTGAATCAGTACAAACAGTTAAGAATATTACTTTGAAACCATTCTCAAATATGACCTTCAAACAAGATTTAATGCGATGTGATTCGTTAATTACTAATGCTGGATTTCAATTAATATCAGAAGCACTTTTTTTAGGAAAACCAATTCTATGCAAACCGCAAAAAGGTCAGCCTGAGCAAGAGCATAATGCAAAAATACTTGATGAACTTCAATACGCTACCGTAGCAAAAGAGATTAATGTCAAAATCATTAAAGATTGGATTAATAACAGTAAAAAGATTAAAATAGATTTTTCAGATCCAACAAATTTAATAATAGATATCATTGAAAATAGAGAGAAGGATTTTTCAAATGAAATTAAGAAGCTATGGCAGATAAAAAAAACCTATTAGGCTACTCACAAGAAAAGCTGGAGCAGTTTTTTTTAGATATAAATGAACCATCTTTTAGAGCGAAACAATTATTAAAATGGGTCCATCAAAAAGGTGAATTAGACTTTGCCAATATGAGCAACTTCAATAAATCTCTTCGAGAAAAAATGAAAGAAATAGCTGTTTTAATACCTCCCAAATTAAAGAAAGTGTTGGTATCGGATGATGGAACTAAAAAATATTTAATTGAACTAGATTCAGGTTCATCCATAGAGATGGTAAGGATACCTGAAAAGAAAAGAATAACCTTATGTATTTCTTCTCAAGCAGGGTGTGCTCTCCAATGTACATTTTGTGCCACCGGAGCACAGGGATTCGAAAAGAATCTGACACCAGATGAAATTATTGGACAACTCTGGCTAGCAAATTTTCATGATAAAGAAGATATCCCAATTACTAACGTTGTTTTTATGGGAATGGGAGAACCGCTTTTAAATTTTGAACCCGTAATTGATTCTGCTGAAATTATGCGTGATGAATCAGCATATTTTTTATCTAAAAAAAGAATAACTATTAGTACCTCTGGATTAGTTCCCCAGATTAATCAGCTTGCTGAAAGAACAGATGTATCCCTTGCCATATCTTTACATGCAGCAGATGATGACCTAAGAGATATTATTGTTCCAATTAATAAGAAATATCCAATTGATGAACTATTAAGTGCATGCAAAAACTATTTATCTGTCCGTGAAGATAGACGATATATTACCATTGAATATATTCTAATAGATGGTATCAATGACTCTATGGCTCATGCAAGAAGCCTAGGTAAAATATTATCTGGTCTTGCATGTAAAATTAATCTAATCCCCTTTAATCCTTTTGATGGCTGTGATTATAAAAGATCTAATAACAGAAATATTGAAGCGTTTAAAAAACACTTATTTGATAAAGGATATATTACAACTCTACGAATAACTAGAGGAGATGATATTGATGGAGCATGTGGACAGCTTGTAGGAAATTTAAAGAAGGCAACTAAAGGAAAGAAAGTTATAGAACGTGAAGCTATGGCTTAATTATTTTGTCTCTCAAAATATTGTACTAAATCTGTAAAACCACCAATAGGAACATCGTTAATTACAATCTGAGGAACTGTTGTTCCCTTAGTCATTGCTGCCATTTTCTCTCTGGTAATATTATTTTCTTCGATATCTATCTCATTAAAAGAAAATCCATTTTCCGTTAAGAACTGTTTTGCCATTTTGCAGGGACCGCACCAAGAAGCGCTATAAATTGTTATTTTTGTACTTTCTGGCTTTAGATTATTCATGAAAGAATATACCGAATGGGAATCAACAAAGAAAAAATATTTTTATTTCTTATCATATATAATAATAGCTAAAATAGCCTATGGAATTTGGAGTATACTATTGGGGAATATTTGGAGGAGTGATACTATTTGTATTTCTCATCTCTCTACTTTTTAACCCTTAAAAAGGAGTTATTATGGAATTTATACAATCATTTGGAGAATATTTAATGGCTAATCCAGCTGCAATGATTGCTTTGTCTCTTTATCAGGGGCTATGGGCAATGCTTGGACTATGGTTTGCAGCAAGGAATGATCATAAAGTTTGGTTTGTTGTTATTGCTCTCTCAAACACTATGGGTATAATTGAAATAATTTATCTAGTAAAAAAGACAACGTTTTTTAAAAATTTTAATATCAATGGGTAATAAACATTTTCCAACTGTTATTGCACTTATAATGTTAGTAGGAATGCTAGGTTTGATGAGCAACTGCCAAGTCAAAACTGACATTCCATTAGAATATAACTCTCCTACTGATTCCAGTGAGCATCTTGATGAGAATGGAGAGCCAATGAAAAAACGTATTGTGTCTTATGAATTTCAACGAGACAACAAGAATCCTTGAAAAAAGTACTCTCGATTGGCGTTTCTCTTGCCTGTCTTTATATAGCATTTCAGCAGGTTGACTTAAATCAAATCTTTAGCGCTTTATCTAATACGCATTTATCTTACGTTATAGCTGCTTTAATAATTACTAATATCACATTTTTTATCAGGTCTTTACGATGGAAAATTCTTCTAAATTCTCCAAAATCTCTTACCTTGAAGCATTATTTATCGACAACACATATTGGATATTTTCTAAATAATATTCTCCCATTCAGAGCTGGAGATATATTTCGAGCTAAACTATTATCAAACCATGATAAGAGTATAAAACTAAGTTATTTGATTGGGAGTCTTGTTGGAGAAAAAATTATTGATCTTTGGGTGATAGGGCTATTTAGTGTCATATTGATTCTACTCGGATATACTAACCTACTTGGCGTTCAATTTATAGTTACTGTTATTGCTATATCCTTTCTGAGTTCATTAATTATTTTTGGGCGACATAGCTTATCCAGTAGATTGCTCGTCACGTTTCCATCATTAACTAATTTTGTTTCAGGGTATAAATTAGTATCAGAAAATAAGGTTCGTTTATGGAGTTGGTCTATGTTACTATGGATTAGTTTTGTGGCGTATGTAACTTTGTCATTGAAAGCAATTGGAATCGTATTAACGTTAGAACAAGCTTTAGGACTAACGATTATATCTAGCATTGTTACTTCATTGCCTATCGCTCCTGCTGCAATTGGAACATACCATTTAGCAGTCATTTATTGTCTACATAACTTATATGGCATCAATCTAGAGTTAGCACAAACAGGTGCTATTGTTATGCATAGTATTTTTCTTCTGTACAGTATTGTAGTAGGTTATATATATTTGCTATCTGAAAATCTAAATATTGGATCGATAGTAAATGACGACAAAAACTAAAGGATTACTTACAGTATTATTTGCCTATACTATCGCTATAGGATTAGGAGTGCTATCTATTCTATACAATCTTCATCTTGGAGATATGCTACAAATCTTTATTGCTGATATAATCGCAACATTTATGATTTACTGTTTCAGTGTTACATATAAAAATTCTTCATTCTATGATCCATATTGGTCTGTAATTCCTCCATTTATTCTATTATTTTGGCTATGGAAACAAGACTTTATTTTTAGTGAGACAGTGAGTTTACTAATCTTTGCTATGCTATTTTGGTCCATACGCTTAACAACCAATTGGATAAAAACTTGGGAAGGACTACATCATGAAGATTGGCGTTATGTTGATATGAGAAAAAATCTAGGTAGCTCTTTTGAGCTTCTAGGTAACTTTGGTGGTATCCATTTCTTTCCAACATTAATTGTATTTTTCTGTTGTATGCCTATGGGAGTAACTCTTCAATTACAAGAATTTATGCCCGATACAAGCATGCAAGCATATGCCGGATTTTTTATCTGCATTTTAGGTATTTTGTATGAAATTATTTCTGATGTACAATTACATCGTTTTAGAAGAAAAAATCCACATCAAAAAGGTATTATAGAAACAGGATTATGGAATTATTCAAGGCATCCAAATTATTATGGTGAGATCTTATTTTGGTGGGGAATATTTTTATTTGGTAATTCATATCTATCACAAACTGAGGGACTTGGATTGAGTTATTTAATTCTCGCTCCTATTGCAATGACATTAATGTTTTGGTATGCGAGTATTCCTTGGATTGAAATTAAAATTCTTCGTACAAGACCCGCATATAAAGATTATCAAAAAAGGGTTCATATTTTATTTCCAGAAATCACTATATTAAAACGCTTAATCGGTAAATAAAAAAAATGGATAATAATACAATGACAGTTTTAAAGATTTTTGGGCTAATTGGCTTAGCCTATTTCACTTTTTTTATGCTAGTAATGGTACCTCATAAAACCTGGTATTTCTTCGGATAATCTTATCCTCAATGTTTAATCAAACTTTTTTCATTTGGCTTACCCTTATTTGTATATGGAATTTTGGATATCCTCAGGCAACTCCTATCGAAGATGTTATAATTGCTATTATTTTAGCAGGATTATCTTACAAATTAAATCAAACCAACTAGGTAAAACTTAATTGTAACATCATTTTTCATTTTTATTGTGAGTAATGAAGGACGTTTAATTTTGTAATCTGATAAGCTAATACTAAAACTTGTATCTACTATAATTTTTTGATTATCTATATTGAAATTAACTGGAATCATCATCTCTTTTTTAATGCCATGGAAAAATAAGATTCCATTGATATAATATTGATTCTCTTCTTTTGTTATTGACGAAGAAGTAAAGCTCACTACAGGATAGAAATAATCCTCAATTACATCGAGCATATTAGAATCACGATTGGAATTCTTGCTATCAAAACTAAAGGCGGGTACATATAAGTCTACGCTTGATAAAATAGGGTCATCTTTGTCAAATATAAACGAGCCTTTAATCTCTTTTGATATACCCGTCCAATTATGGGCAGGATGTTTTCCATCATAAGAAATAAAACTTTCCTCTAAGTCGATTGTGACTGACACTCCTTGTGCAAACACAAATTGAAAAAATAGAATGGATATTAGCTTTCTCACTTGAAAAAAGTAATCCCTAATGCATCAAGACTTAGCGCAAAAAATGCTACTGTCCCTGCTTTTAAATGAGCGTCCATCAAATCATTATATCTTTTACCATCCTTTACTGCTGCTTTGGCTAAAAATGGTTGTGCCATCATTGCAGAAAAGTGAAGGATTGCCATTGTGCGATGAAATTTAATAGATGAAAAATTATTATCATATTTTCTAGCAGGGGGTGCAAAAATAGAAAGAGATGCACCGGTCATATAAGTAGCATAGGTAAAGTATCCCATTGCTTTATGACGATCATAGTGCTTATCCCAATAATCACTATCACTTCCATCATATAATTTTTTTCCTACATCATACTGATAAGCCAACCCAGCTAAAGTTAAGATACCTATCCATTGGTGATGTTTCAACATTTCACGCCTAAGCTTTAATTCTTCTATTCTTGTATCAGGTCCAATATCTAATTTTCTAAATACTCCTTCTTTTCCCCATATGATAGATTTTACATAGGGCATATTATCTGGTAATCCAATTTCTGGTGGAGTAAATCTATTGTCATAGGCTTCTTGAGTGACAACAGATTGTGCTTTTATCGTCGAGGATAATAAAAAGATTGTTAATAATATAAGTTTTGTTCTAAACGGCATATTTTAGTAGTAAATTTTAACACTAATATGAATAAGACTAAGTTACCAAAAAAAATTGAATCATGTGGATGTGATTGTAATTCGGAAAAACCTTCCGATCCATCACGTCGTGATTTCATGAAACAAGCAACCACATTAACCATGATTGGAAGTACAGCTTTTATCTTACAAGCTTGTGGTGGTGGTGGATCTCCAACAGGGCCTGAAGATCCTGATGGTGGTGATGCTGGTGGCGGTGATACTGGTGGTGGTGATAACAATGGTGGTGGTGACAATACTGATACCGGATACACTTATGATGCTACTACAGGAACAATCACGATTGATATAACTATGATGTATACTACTCTTCAAGCTCCCGGAAATGGAATTCAGTTAAGTGGAAGTGATACATTTGATACTAGAGGAATAATTGTTCTTAGAACTAGCAATACAGGTGTTAAAGCTCTATCAAGAAGATGTACACATGCAAATAATACAGTGAATATTAATAGTGCGGGAAATAATTTATTATGCCCAAGCCATAATTCAATTTTTGATTTAAATGGAAATGTAGTTTCAGGTCCGGCAACTGGTGCACTAACAAGCTATACTTGTTCTTTAAACACAGAAGGCACAATTATTACTATTATAAATTCTTAATTATTTATTCTCTAAATCTTTCAAAGATTTTGTAACCACCTTTTCTAATTTTTTCGTTTGAGATGATAACTCTTTATTATATGCTTTTTCAGTTAATTTTGATCTGTCTTTCGATCTAATTGGAGGAAGAATTTCAATAGTAATGCCAACAGGTCTCATAAAACGCTCACCTCGAGGCCATGCCTTTTCAGTACCAATAATTGCTGCAGGAAGAATAGGAATATCTAATCCCATTGAAAATTTTACAGCACCTTTCCTAAAACGCTGTAAGACTCCAGGTTCTCCTCTAGACCCTTCTGGAAACATAATAATATTATTCCCTAATCCAACAAATCCTTTTGACAGAGTAAATGTATCTTCTAGATCAAGAGATTCTGGATTCTTTCTTCTGCTTAACGGAATGAGATTAATAAAATTCTTAAAAAATTTTCGTCTAGAATCATTATCAAACCAATAATCTTTTGCTGCTAAAAATCCAAAGCGCTCATAGCCTAATCGTGTTGAATATGCTAGCACTGCAATATCCATGTGGCTATTATGATTGCTTGCAAAGATAAAGGAAGTATCTTTGGGGATATTCTCTCTTCCAATCACTTTCACCGGTGTATAAAATGTCAAAACTGTATTAGCATATAGATCAAAAATAAATGATAACATTTTAAACAGAATTGATTTAGGCTGTGCTAAATGACGATATCTTGGATCTTCTAGGATAGAATATTTCATATATGTTCTGTTATGTGTCTATTCTTTTTGCTAAAAAGAAATATATGCTAGGGAAAAATTTATAAATAAGGACTCCAAACCATGCGATATCGCTCCATTTTGAAACAATAACTTGTCTTTTTTTATTCTTA
>ENA-OSJC01001448-OSJC01001448.1-marine-metagenome-genome-assembly--contig:-NODE-1448-length-19469-cov-4.266811_pt1 | contig 19469 bp, 18 predicted proteins | sample MGYA00237885_ERZ534234 | MGnify/ENA primary metagenome ERZ534234 (study PRJEB26413, sample SAMN06343907) | marine metagenome | isolation source: coastal waters | place: Atlantic Ocean: West Antarctic... | reverse complement strand
TTTAATAAATCCTCTTTCAAAATCAGTATGAATTACGCCTGCTGCTTCCGGAGCTGTTGAACCTTTAGGTATTGTCCAGGCACGAACTTCTTTTTCGCCGCATGTAAAGTAAGTTTGAAGACCTAGAAGGTTAAAACTATTTCTTATCACTTTGCTTAGGCCAGGTTCATCTAGATTATATTCTTGTAAAAACATAGGTTTCTCCTGTTTTGGAAGTGTCGCAATTTCTTGTTCAATTGAAGCACAAATACGAATGGCCGTGTTCCCTTCTTGTTTTGCAAAACTAAAAAGATCTTTCACATAAGGATTGACTTCATTGCTAGCGATTTCTTCTTCATCAACATTTGCGATATATAGGATTGGTTTACTTGTAAGAAGATGAAAAGAATTAAAAATATTCTTTACTTCATCTTCAATTATATATAATCGAGCAGGATTTCCATTTGAGCAATGCTCTATTAAATTTTCTAAAATATTTAATTCTATTATAGCAATTTTATCACCAGACCTTGCAGTCTTTTCTGTTTTTTTGAAACGTTTTTCAAGTGTATCTAAATCCGCAAGAAGAAGTTCTGTTTCAATTGTTTCAGCATCTCTAATTGGGTTTATTGATCCTTCAACATGGGTAATGTTATCATCATTAAAGCATCGGATAACATGTAATATGGCAGATGTTTGACGAATTTGACCGAGGAATTGATTTCCTAACCCTTCTCCTTTACTGGCTCCTTTTACTAATCCTGCAATATCCGTGAATTCAACTGTGGCTGGAGTAACTTTAACTGGTTTATAAATTCCTTCTAACTGATCTAATCTCTTATCAGGAAGCGCCACAATTCCTGTGTGTGGTTCGATAGTACAAAAAGGATAATTCTCAGCGGGAACGCTAGATTCAGTAAGAGCGTTAAATAAAGTTGATTTTCCTACATTCGGTAAACCGACAATTCCACATTGAAGAGCCATTTAATATTTATAAGGTTTGATTATTAATTAAAAAGAGTCCTGGGAAGGGTCTCCACCAAAATCATATGTTAAATTATCAAAAAGTCCAACTTGGAGGTTTTTAGCATAATAAATTGTGCGGTCATCAGAGGTACTTAGCTCTCCATCTGCCCAAATCATTAATTTTCCATTTCGATCTAATACTTTTTTGATATCTATTTTATAGATTACTTTTTCGTGATAAGGTCTTACTTGGCCTTTAAATTTTAGATCTCCAACTCCTAGAGCTCTACCTCTTCCCTTACCTTCTATCCAAGTAAGGTAGAAACCAACTAGTTGCCACATGCCATCTAAACCTAAACATCCCGGCATGACAGGGTCTCCTTTAAAGTGACAATGGAAAAACCAATTATCCTTATTTATATCTAGCTCAGCTAAAATTTGGCCCTTATTATATTTTCCTCCAGTATTATTTATTTCAAGGATTCGATCAACCATTAACATTGGAGGTAAAGGTAATTTACCCGTATTGTTTCCCATAAGAGATCCATCGCCGCTTTTTAACAATTCTTTTCTAGTATAACTATTTTTTTGTTTCATTTTTTATTAGCTAATTTTAATATTAAAGAGTACAACATAAATTTCGATTTATAAACGGACTTTTAAAGACTATTTAATAAAATAATCCAGTAAATTAAAATAAATAAACGTGGAGAAAAAAATGTTAGAATGGGTTTTATTACTTGGAGGATCTACTGGGCATGGTGCTGCAACTGCAAAAAGATTAGCTAGCGAAGGCTATGGAATTATAGCTTTTCATTTTGATAGAGGTGATGCAAAGAAAATTGCGTTAAAAAATATAGAAGAAGTAAAAAAGTTGTCTGATAATAGATGCCATTACTTTAATACAAATGCTGCATCTGAAGAAGCAATTAAAAAATATGTTCCAAAAATCAAAGAGATTACAAATGGGGTACCGCTTAAGCTTTTATTGCATTCCATTGCATTTGGAACAACTACTAATTTTTTTGGTGAGACACCGGTTACTCAGCGTCAAATGGATATGACGATTCATGTTATGGGGAATTCATTATTGTATTGGACTCAAGGTTTGTACAATAGTGGTTTACTTGCGAATGGATCCCGTATCATGGGGCTTACAAGCGAAGGAAACTACTTAGCGATGGAAGGATATGGACCAGTTAGTGTTGCTAAAGTCGCAATGGAAGCTATTATTCGTCAAATTGGTTGGGAGCTCGGTCAGTTTGGGATTACCGCTAATGCTGTCCAAGCGGGTATTACTCCAACTAGAGCTCTAACTAAGATTACAGAAAATTGGGAACATTGGGTTGAAAATACAAAAAAGAGAAATCCTATGAAAAGAACAACAACTCCAGAAGATATAGCAGCGACTATTTCTATGTTATTAAAAGCTGATGCTAACTTTATTAATTGTTCTATAATTTATTGTGATGGTGGAGAATCAAGGTCTGGCACTATTTAGGTCCTTGATAGTAGAGAAAACTAGGAGGTGGGTTTCTGTAAAAGTTTTTCTTCTATAAGAGCAATGAGCTCATGGCAATCTTTATTTGGTGTTATATCAAAACTACGCTTTGCCTCATTAAGAGCATATTCCCACCACCCTTTCTTTGTGTATGCAATGGAAAGTTTTAAATGAGCCTTTCCTAATACTTGAAATTCTTCTCTTTTTAATTCATTTTGATTTCCAGAGTATAAGCGAGATACCTCTCGATATTCCATAATTGCTTCATCTATAAGACCTCTTTGTAAGTACCAATTTCCAAGGTTCAGATGTCGGGAAGGGTCTTCTTGACAAGAGCTAAATAGCAATGCTAGGCAAATAAATGTAGTTATGGATAGATGTCGGTATATATTATTCATCATATAGAGTACCTAATTTTTGGTCTGACTGATAGTAAAATCAAGAAGAAAATCAATCAATCTTATTATGAGTTTCCGCCTGGTCCTAAAGTGTTACTAATAGAGTTAATAGCTTGTTCCCACATATGATTTTCCGGAACCTTAAAAACAAAATCTTCTGTTATTGTTTGCATTAGCCAATCTCCATTTTTCAATTCACTTTCTAATTGCCCAGGTGCCCAACCTGAATGCCCAAGCAATATTTTATGAGGAACTCCTTTTTCTTCAATCTTTTTTAAAATCTTTTTATTATTACTTATAGATATATTACTTGATAAGGGCATAGAGTAGGTAAACTTTTTTATTGTTTTATGTAAAACTAGACTATTATCAATAAAAATGGGTCCCCCAAAAAATATTTTTTTTTTATTTTTATAAAGATCATTAGTTAATAAATATTGTTTTAAAGAATTCGATTTCTCAGGGAAAGGTACATTATCAAGTATTTTATTGATTATAACTCCCATTGCACCGTTATTATTATGTTCACAAATATATATTACACATTTTGAAAAGAAAAAATCTTTCATATGAGGCATGGATATAAGAATTTTATTCTTTAAAGAACTCACCCTCCAAAATAATACTGCTATTTTTCAAATTCAAGACATAGGCAGTTATATATTTAATAAATGCAAATGCATTTTGGGCTTTTTATGTAATGTTTTGTAAATTGTAGGATTCTTAAAATTAACCAAAGTCTTAGACCAAAGGTGTAATGAAAAAATCAAGTGATAAAATAATTTTAAAAGGCGCCAGACAACATAACCTAAAAAATATTGATGTGACAATTCCGCGAGACCAGTTTGTAGTGATTACGGGTTTATCTGGTTCTGGAAAATCTTCTTTAGCTTTTGATACAATTTATGCTGAAGGTCAGCGTAGGTATGTTGAATCATTATCTTCCTATGCTAGGCAGTTTTTAGGGTTAATGGAAAAACCTGATCTGGACTCTATCGAAGGCTTGTCACCAGCTATTTCAATTGAGCAAAAAGCAACAGCTAGGAACCCTAGGTCAACAGTTGGTACTGTGACTGAAATACATGATTATTTAAGGTTGCTCTATGCACACATAGGAAAACCTCATTGTTGGAAATGTGGTGATCCAATTCAAAAACAGACTGTTCAGCAAATTGTAGATAAAATTAAAAAATTTAAAATTGGCACTAAAATGCATATCCTAGCTCCAATTATCAGAGGCAAAAAAGGGGTTCATAAGTCCCTCCTTGAAGATATTAAAAAAGAAGGATTTTTGAGGATAAGGGTTAATGGTCAGATTTTCTCCATTAATGAGAAACTTGAAATTAATAAAAATAAAAAGAATTCAATTGAAGTTGTGATTGATCGCTTAATACTTAATGAAAATATTAACGATAGAATTACAGAATCTATTGAGCTTGCACTTAAAATTGGTAAAGGGAACTTAATTGTTAATGCTCTGCCTAAAAAAGAATATCTTTTTTCAGAACATTTGGCATGTCCAAATTGTGATATCTCTATGGAAGAAATTGCTCCTAGGATGTTTTCTTTTAATTCACCTTATGGTGCTTGTCCACAATGCGATGGTTTGGGCTCTCACATGGAGGTTGACCCCAATTTAATAGTTCCAGATAAGACAAGAAGTTTAATACAGGGTGCAATTATTCCTCTTGGGGAGCAGCCTCGCGGTAATTGGTATGGAAGTATTCTTAAGAGCTTATCAAAACATTACAATTTTAGTTTTACAACGCCATGGATAAAACTTGACAGTGAAGTTAAGCGTGTTTTATTGAATGGTAGTGGTAAAGAAAAATTCAAAATGGATTATACATCAGAAAGATGGGAAGGAACATATTCTGGTGGATGGGAAGGCGCAATTCCTAATTTAATGCGTCGATATGCTCAAACAAAATCCCAAGGGATAAGACAGTGGATTGAACAATTTATGAGCATGCGTCCTTGTTCTAGTTGCTTAGGAACTCGATTACGAAAGGAGACTTTGAGTGTATCAATAAATGAGAAAAATATAGGCGAAATTTCCTCAATGTCCGTTGTGCTATTAAGCAAATTTTTTAACAGTTTAGTCCTAACAAAGATGGAAAAAAAAATTGCCGAACAAATTTTGAAAGAAGTCCAACAAAGGTTAAGCTTTTTGGTTAATGTTGGATTAAACTATCTTACATTAGACAGGTCAGCAGTTACTCTTTCTGGGGGAGAAGCCCAGCGAATTAGGCTCGCGACTCAAATAGGATCACAATTAATGGGTGTTTTATATATATTGGATGAACCATCTATTGGGCTACACCCTAGGGATAATAATAAACTATTAAATACATTAAAATCACTTAGAGATATTGGTAATTCGATATTAGTTGTTGAGCATGATCAGGAGACAATAGAAGCCGCCGATTATGTTATCGATATAGGTCCAGGAGCTGGAAAATATGGTGGAGAGATTACTTTTGCCGGAAAACCAGAGGATTTATATAAATCAAAAATTTCTTTAACTGCACAATATATTACAGGTAAAAGAAAGATCGAAATACCTAAAGATCGCAGGAAAGGGAATTTAAAAAAACTTTCTCTTAACGGAGCATCCGGTAATAATTTAAAAGAAATTGATGTAGAATTTCCACTCGGTACTTTTATTTCGGTAACAGGAGTCTCAGGTAGCGGTAAAAGTACTTTAGTAAATGGAACATTATACCCTTTACTTTCTAAAGAATTAAATAGATCTAGGGCTTATCCTCTTAATTATATTGCTTACGATGGTATACAATACCTAGATAAAGTAGTCGCAATTGATCAGAGACCTATTGGTCGTACCCCTAGGTCTAACCCTGCTACTTATACAGGCTTATTTACTTATATAAGAGATTTATTTTCTAAGCTACCAGAATCAAAAATAAGAGGATATAAACCTGGCCGTTTTTCATTTAATGTGAAAGGAGGGCGGTGTGAATCTTGCCAAGGAGATGGAATTATCAAAATTGAGATGAATTTTTTGCCTGATGTATATGTTACATGCGAAGTCTGTTTAGGTAAAAGATATAATCGAGAAACATTAGAAGTGCAATACAAAGGTAATTCAATTGCCGAAATTTTAGAAATGCCTGTTTCTGAAGCATTAGTATTTTTTAATCCAGTACCATCAATCAAGAAAAAATTAAAAACGTTAGATGATGTAGGGCTTGGGTATATCCAGTTAGGTCAGCAGGCAACGACATTGTCTGGTGGAGAAGCTCAAAGAGTTAAGCTCGCAACCGAACTTTCTAAAGTCTCAACCACAAAAACATTATATATCTTAGATGAGCCAACAACCGGCCTACATTTTGAAGATATTAAAATGCTTTTAACAGTATTGAATCGTTTGGTTGATAAGGGTAATACCGTTATTGTAATTGAACATAATTTAGATGTAATTAAAACAGCTGATTGGGTAATTGACCTAGGTCCAGAAGGGGGCACAGGAGGAGGTGAAGTGGTTGGTTTTGGTACTCCAGAACAATTGTCTAAGATTAAAGGCTCCTATACTGGATCATTTCTAAAAGAACTTTTAAAAAAACATAAACAATTCAGAAAAATATAATATTTTACTTTTTTATAAAAATTTTATGCTCTGCCTCCTTTACGAAGGCTATTTGAAATTGTATCTTTAGCTTTAATTTTAAAATGATTTATCAGTAATTTGTATTATGACAGAGATTCACATAACAGATCCCTCCCCGATTGATGATGATTTAGCGATTGAAAAATCTCTTCGCCCTTCTCAGTTTGATGAATTTATTGGGCAAAAAGAACTTGTTGACAACTTAAAGCTATATATAGAAGCTTCAAATAAAAGAGGCGATGCACTCGATCATGTTCTTCTTTTTGGGCCACCAGGTTTAGGTAAAACAACATTAGCCAATATAGTTTCTAAGGAACTTGGTTCAGATATTAAACAGGCTTCTGGTCCAGTTGTTGAAAGAGCAGGAGACCTTGCAGGAATGATTACTAATCTCAGTCATAGGGATGTGTTTTTTATTGATGAAATACATCGATTAAATAGCGTTGTTGAGGAATATTTATATTCAGCAATGGAAGATTTTTCAATAGACATTATGATTGATAAAGGGCCAAGTGCACGTAGTGTCCAATTGAGTGTCGAGCCATTTACTTTAATCGGTGCGACTACTCGATTAGGTAACCTAACCTCTCCCTTAAGAGATAGGTTTGGAGTCGTGCTAAGGGTAGACTACTATAGCCCAGAAGATCTTTTTCATATTATAAATAGGTCCGCAGAAATTCTTGAAGTTGAAATTGATGATGATGGTGCTATGGAATTAGCGAGAAGGAGCAGAGGGACGCCAAGACTCGCAAATAGAATATTAAGGCGCGCTAGAGACTTTGCACAGGTTAAGGCTTCTGGTAAAATAGACTTAGACGTAGCTCGATTTTCATTAGAAAAACTTGGTATTGATTCTATCGGGTTAGATGATATGGATAGAAAAATTTTAGATGTAATTATTGAGAAGTTTTCTGGTGGCCCGGTAGGGGCTAAGTCTCTAGCGGTAGCAGTTGGTGAAGACCCAATAACCATTGAAGATGTTTATGAACCATTTTTAATTAAAGAAGGTTTATTACTTAGAACGGCGAGAGGAAGGATTGCGCAAGAATCAGCGTATAAATTATTAAATAAAAAACCAATAAAAGACCAAAAGGGGTTATTTAAATGATTGATAAAAAGAAAAAATACAAACTCGGTGATTTTAATTATCGTTTACCGAAAAATTTTATTGCGCAGAATCCAGAAACAAGAAGAGATTATTCTAAATTAATGGTTGTACATCGTGATACGGGAGAAATAGAACATAGAAAATTCTATAATATTCTTGATTATATGAGAAAAAACGATCTTCTTGTCTTAAATAATACTAAAGTTTTTCCGGCTCGTCTTTTTGCGACCAAAGATAGAACTGAAGCAAAAGTAGAAGTCTTTCTTTTAAGAGAATTATCAACTGACTTATGGGAAGTTATGGTGAGGCCCGCGAGGAAAGTACGAATAGGGAATAAACTAGTCTTTAATTCTAAATTGATGTGTGATGTCATTGACAATACTGTTTCGGGTGGGCGTGTAGTTAGGTTTGAGCATGATGCGGATAGCCTTCATGATATTATTGATAAAATCGGAATTTCACCACTTCCCCCTTACATAGATCGAGACGCGGATGCCAAAGATAAAAAAAGATACCAAACTGTTTATGCAACTGAACGTGGAGCTGTAGCTGCTCCAACAGCAGGTTTACATTTTACGGATTCCTTATTAAGTAAAGCAAAAGAAAAAGGAATAAAGATTGAGACGGTTACATTGCATATTGGGCTAGGTACTTTTAGGCCTGTTCAGGTTGAAGATTTAAATCGTCATCAAATGGATTCTGAGTACTTTGAGGTCTCTCCAGCCACATCTATGGCAATAAATCAGGCGAGAAAGAGGCATAGGAAAATTATAGCCGTTGGGACCTCTACGGTAAGAGCTCTTGAAACAATTGCAATCTCAGGGTTTCAGGTAACACCAAAAAGAGGGTGGACTGATAAATTCATTTATCCTCCTTATGAATATAAAATGGTGGATAAAATGATTACCAATTTTCATACACCGCAGTCAACGCTTCTAATGATGGTAAGTGCATTTGCAGATAGAAAGCTTATAAAAAAAGCATATAATGAAGCCAAGAAAAATGATTATCGCTTTTTAAGTTATGGCGATGCAATGATAATTATATAGGATAGGCAATGGGCGTAGCTGCAATTATTCCAGCTGCAGGTAGTGGGAATCGTTTTGGGGAAGAAAAGCAATTTAAGTTGTTAAAGGGGCGGCCTCTTTTGCACTATGCGATCGATCCATTTACAAAATTGTCATTTATTAAAGAAATTATTGTGGTTGTTTCTGTAGATAAAGTAAGATCGGTAAGTACGAATCTAGTCTCTGCTTTTGGCAAAGGTTTAATAACAGTTATTAGTGGTGGATTGCGAAGGCAGGATTCTGTGGAAGAAGGTGTTAAGGCTGCAGGAAAAGCAATAGAAACTATTTGTATTCACGATGCAGCACGGCCATTTATTACAGAGAGTTTAATAAAAGCTACAATTGATCAATGTAAAATAGCTGATGGGGCTATCGTTGCGATTCAGCCAGTAGATACTGTAAAAAAATCTCTTTATGGTGAAATAAAAAGTACAATAAATCGCGAAAATATTTGGCTGGCGCAAACACCTCAAGCCTTTAATAAAAAAAAATTATTAATCGCTTATGAATATGCTAAAGATAAAAAGTTAGAAGTAACAGACGAATCTCAACTAATGGAAGAGGCGGGTTTTTTAGTACGACCTGTATTAGGAAGAAGTTCTAATTTTAAGGTTACTAGCCGAGCCGACTGGGCTCGAGCAGAAGGTCTAGTTAAATGATCCGAACTGGAATTGGATATGATGTCCATCAATTAGTTAAGGAGGAAAGTCTTGTGATAGGCTCTGTTGTTATTCCTTCTGATCTTGGGTCTTTAGGCCACTCTGATGGAGATGCTTTGATTCATGCAATTTGCGATGCTCTTTTGGGAGCGGCTTCATTAGGAGACTTAGGGCGCTTTTTCCCAAGTGAAGAAAGTAAATGGAAAGACTTAGAAAGTCGATACTTTTTATTAGAAGTCATTTCAAAAGTAAAAAAAGAAGGTTATGTTATCAATAACATTGATACTACCGTTGTACTAAAATCTCCTAAGCTAAATCTGTATATTGGTGATATAAAAAAAAACTTAGTTAAAATAACAGGGCTTAAAAAAAATCAAATATCAATTAAAGCGACAACAACTGACAATTTGGGCTTTATTGGTAATGGTTTAGGTTGGGCATCATTAGCAATCGTTACAATATCAGACAAGAATGATTAAAGAATTAACTCTTAAATCAAGAATTAAAGTAAATGTTGGTTTGAAAATTGGTAATAAAAGAAAAGATGGTCTTCATAATATTCATACTCTATTTCAAGAACTAGATCTTTATGATACTATTTATTTAAAAAAAATAGACACTGGCTGCCATTTTACTTCAAATGTTGATTGGCTAAAAAATAATTCTGATAATTTATGTGTAAAGTCTTGGTTAACTATGTCTTCCCTTTTTGAGATGAAAGGTATTTCTATTCATTTAGAAAAAAAAATACCTTCAGGAAGTGGGCTTGGAAGCGGATCATCGAATGCTGCTACCATTTTAAAAGGGTTAAATACATTGTATAAATTGAACCTGTCTTTCAAAAGACTGGAGTTAATTGGTTCTTCTATTGGAGCTGATGTACCTTTTTTTATTAAAGGAGGTACTCAACTAGGGGATGGTATTGGCGCGGATTTAACAAGGATTGATAAAAGCGTAAATGGGGCCTATTTATTAGTTATTCCTAGTTTCCAAATTAATACAGCTTGGGCATACAAGGAATCTAAATTACTTTTGCAAGGCTTTACAAAGAACGTTAACTTTAAACGTTTGATTGAAAGAGATAATGTCTCATTCAATCTTTTTAAGAATGATTTTGAATCAGTTATTGTTCCATCATATCCAAAGATTGGAAGTATAAAAGAGGATCTTCGAGCTAGTGGTGCTCGATATGCCAGTCTGTCGGGCTCAGGTTCGACTGTGTATGCGATTTTTGACGATGAAGTAGACGCTAAATCTGCAGAGTCACAATTTAATAAGTCACATATAACATTTATTACTAAACCATATCCTAATGGATAGATAGGGCTGGAATATTGGGGCGTAGTATAATGGTAGTACATCTGGTTTTGGTCCAGGCAGTAGGAGTTCGACTCTCTTCGCCCCAGCAATAAACATTATTTAATAAATGAAAAACAATAAATTAAAAATATTTAGTGGTCGAAGTAATCCTGTTCTAGGAGGAGTTATTGCATCCTTTCTTGAAAGAAATTTAGGTGAAATATCAATACGTACATTTTCAGATGGTGAATTATGGGTAAAATATGAAGAGAACATAAGAGGGCATGATGTCTTTATTATCCAGTCAACTAATGGTCCTTCGGAAAACATTATTGAGCTTGCACTCATGATAGATGCCGCTGTCCGAGCTTCCGCAGATACGGTAACAGTTGTTATCCCCTATTTTGGCTATGGGCGACAAGATAGAAAAGACCAGCCTCGGGTTCCAATCTCATCAAGAGTCATGATTGATATTTTAACAGCAATGGGAGCTGATAGAATAATTACTATGGATTTGCATTCAACTCAAATTCAAGGTTTTGCAAAGATTCCATTTGACAATTTATATAGTAGATCCATAATACTAGATTCTATCGCGGCTGAAAATTTTAACCCGAAAAATTCAGTTGTCCTTGCTCCAGATGTTGGATCAGCAAAAATGAGCCAAGGTTATGCAAAAAAACTAGGTATGCACTTTGCTTTGATTGATAAAAGAAGATATGCTCCTAACCAAGCTGAGGTTAGTCATTTAATTGGTGATTTAGAGGGTATGGATGTTTTAATAATAGATGATATGATAGACACCGCTGGGACAACAGTGAATGCTGCAGAGGCAGCTCTTAATAAAGGAGCTATTTCTATAACTGCGATTGCAACGCATGGTGTGTTATCTGGGCCAGCTATAAAAAGATTAAGTGAATCAAAAATAAAAAAAATTATAATTACAGATACCATTTCAATACCAAAAGAGAAACATATTGAAAAAATGAAAATCGTATCTGTGGGGAAAGTTTTTGCAGAAGCAGTTAATAGAGTTCATAATGGTGAATCTGTTAGTGCATTGTTTGAATTTTAAAAAGGAGACAAATGAATGTCATCATCCTACTATAAGTTAGAAATCGCGACAAGAGTTAGCCTGAAAAAAAAAGGAGTCAAGCCTTTAAGAAAAAAAGGATTGATACCTGGCGTTTTGTATTATTCTGGAGAAAAAAATGTAAATATTGAAATTGATAAATCTATCTTGTTTCATGCTATGCAGTCTGGTCAGAGAATATTTGAAGTCGATCAAGGGGGTGGAAGTCAATTTACTATGATAAAGGATTTACAATTCCATCCTGTCACGGATGAAGTGATTCATATAGACCTTATGCGTGTTAGAAGATCCGAAAAAATGACTATAATGGTCCCGCTTATTTTGACTGGGGAAGCAATAGGAGTGAAAGAGGGCGGTCTCCTATCTCAATCTATAAATCAGCTAGAGATTAGTTGTTTCCCAACGGATGTTCCTGAACAGATAGAGCTAAATATTGAAGATATGGAGCTAAACTCAGCAATGAGTGTTTTAGACATTAAACTTCAAAAAGATATAGAGATTCTTACGGAAAAAGAAGTAAATATTGTGACAATTTCACAATTAGTTGAAGATGAGCCGGAGGAAGAGGGCGAATTGTCAGAGACCGCTTCTGCTAGTTCAGAAGAAAATGATAAATCTGATGAAGAAAGTTCTGAGAGCGGAACTAAATAATATGATCGCTTATGTTGGGTTAGGTAATCCAGGGAGTCTTTATTCAAAGACTAAACATAATTCAGGATTCTGGGTTGTTGATGAATGGGCAAAACGGCATAAACTATCCTTTAAGTCAGGAAAAGGAGATTACATAATAGCACAACATAAAAGACGTGAAGTGATTGTAATAAAACCAACTTCGGGAATGAATCGTAGTGGAGAAGTCGTAAGGGAAATAGCTCAGAAGTGGGACCTTTTACCTCCTGATATTTATATTATAGTTGATGATGTTGATTTGCCTCTAGGAACAGTTCGTATAAAGCCAAAAGGTGGTGACGGATGTCATCGAGGAATGGGAAATATTATTTATCAGTTAAATTCAAATAATTTCCCAAGGCTACGTTTAGGTATCGCTACAAATGAGAATATGCGTCCTTCTGAAGAATATGTTCTAAAGCCATTTAAAACAGAGTATGAACTAGAAGTCAAAGAAATGATACAGAAAGGCGTGGATTCTTTGGATTCACTTTTAATTCAAGGTTTAAACTATTCTATGAATAAATATAATTCTTAATGAAGGAGCAAGGTATTAGATGAAGTACAATATAATAATTGTTTTGGGAGCGGGGTTGCTCGCGATGGTGTATGCTTTTTGGAAAACAAATTGGATCGAATCCCAAGATGAGGGAAATGCTAGGATGAAAGCTATTGGAGCAAGTATTTCTGAGGGGGCAATGTCTTTTTTAAAAGCAGAATATAAAGTATTAGCAATTTTTGTTTTCTTTATTGCAATTTTACTAGGGTTTGCAAATCATGGCGTGGAGGGTTCTAGTGCCTTCATCTCTTTATCTTTTGTCGTTGGAGCCGTTACATCAGGCTTTGCTGGATTTTTAGGTATGAGAGTGGCTACAAAAGCCAATAATAGAACAACAAATGCGGCTAGGGATAGCCTTTCAAAAGCTTTAAATGTTGCATTTAGTGGAGGTTCTGTAATGGGCCTTTGCGTGGTTGGGTTAGGTGTTTTGGGCTTAACAAGTTTGTTTATGTTCTATACAAATTTATACGGTCAAGACGATAAAAATATTCAAATAGTACTAACCGTTATTTCTGGTTTTTCGCTAGGTGCATCATCCATTGCTCTTTTTGCGAGAGTTGGAGGAGGGATCTACACAAAAGCTGCTGATGTTGGAGCTGATTTAGTTGGTAAGGTAGAGGCTGGGATTCCTGAGGACAGTCCTCTTAATCCGGCAACAATTGCTGATAATGTTGGAGATAACGTAGGAGATGTTGCAGGAATGGGAGCCGATCTATTTGAGTCTTATGTTGGCTCAATAATTGCAGCTATGGTATTAGGGTCGAGTATACTTGCAGCAGGAGCTTTTGATATTAACTTTATTGTTCTTCCTCTTTTTATTGCAGCTGCGGGAATAGTAGTTTCAATCGTTGGTACTTTTATGGTTTCTGTTAAGGAAGGAGGGGACCCTCAAAGAGCCCTTAATCGAGGTGAATTTGGCAGTTCCGTATTAATGATTGCTGCTATTTTCATATTGATAAAACAATTTTTGCCAGAAACTTTTATTCAGCAAGGAATTTCTTATCAGAGCATAGATGTTTTCTATGCAACTGTAATTGGTTTAGCATCAGGACTTGGTATTGGGTTAGTGACAGAGCATTATACGGGGACAGGAAGCCCCCCTGTTAAGTCGATTGTTGAGCAATCATTGACTGGTCCAGCAACAAATATTATTTCAGGGCTTGCGGTTGGAATGCAATCAACTGCAATTCCAACTTTAATTATTGCATCAGCCATTTATGGATCACATTATTGTGCTGGATTATATGGTATTGCAATGGCTGCAGTAGGTATGCTTGCTAACACCGGAATACAGTTAGCTGTCGATGCTTATGGTCCAATCTCTGATAATGCAGGTGGAATTGCCGAAATGGCTGGCCTACCAAAAGAAGTAAGAGAAAGAACAGATAAATTAGATGCCGTAGGTAATACTACTGCTGCAATTGGGAAGGGATTTGCAATAGGTTCGGCCGCTTTAACAGCTCTAGCATTATTTGCAGCTTTTATGGTTAAATCAGAAATTACTAGTATTGATATTTCTGAGCCAAAAGTTATGGCTGGGTTATTTGTTGGTGGTATGCTGCCTTTTTTATTTTCATCAATGGCGATGAGTGCTGTTGGACGAGCGGCAATGGCCATGATTGAAGAGGTTCGTCGTCAGTTTAAAGATATCCCTGAATTAAAAAAAGCACTTGAATTAGTAAATCTAAAAGAAGAAAAAAATTGGAATAAAGAAGATCATCAACTTTATGAAGATGCTTTAGGTAAAGCTGAGCATGGACGATGCGTAGAAATTTCAACCCAGTCAGCCATTAGAGAAATGGTTGCACCAGGAGTTCTAGCTGTGACAAGCCCTGTAATTGTCGGTTTTATTTTTGGTCCCGAAACCTTAGGTGGTTTACTTGCTGGTGTTACTGTCTGCGGTGTTTTAATGGCAATCTTTCAATCAAATTCTGGCGGAGCATGGGATAATGCAAAAAAAATGATTGAAGAGGGTGTTGAAGTTAATGGTCAAAAGATTGTTAAAGGTTCAGAGGCTCATAAAGCCGCTGTTGTGGGGGATACTGTTGGAGACCCTTTTAAAGATACATCAGGTCCTTCATTAAATATTTTAATTAAACTAATGTCAGTGGTTTCACTGGTGATTGCACCGCTGCTAGTCGGCTAAAATTCAAGGAGATATTATGCGGTTTTATGAAACAATATATATTGTAGATCCAAATTTAGAAAATCTAGTTTTAGAAAAAGTAATGACTGAAATAGGTCAAGAATTAGAAAAAACTGGATCTAAATTAATTAACCATAGAGCTTGGGGTAAAAAGAGGCTTGCATATCAAATAGATAAACAAAAATATGGTACCTATATTTTGATGCAGTTTGAAGAAGGAGACCAAGAAAAAATGGTTGGTTTTTCAACTTGGATGAAGTTAAACAATTCAGTTATCAGGCATATGACTGTTACTCTCGATTCAAAGCCAGAGGTTCATGTCGAAGAAACTAAAAAGACTGAATCTGCTAAACCTGAAGTAAAAGAGAAAGAGCCAGAAGCTCATGTCGAAGAAACTAAAAAGACTGAATCTGCTAAACCTGAAGTAAAAGAACAAAAGTCAGGGTCAGAAATTGCTTCTTCAGACTCTTCTAATAAGAAAAAAGAAGAGGGTGTCTTGAAAGATAAAAATAAAGTCAATGAAAAAAAAGATCAAAAAACTGATAAAGTTATGTTAGAGGGGGTTGAATAATGGCATTCCAAAATAGAAATAAATTTTGTTATTTTAAAGAGAACGGAATTCATGATATAGACTATAAAGACGTAAAACTTTTACGTAGGTTTATTAATGATCAAGGGAAAATTATGCCTCGAAGAATAACAGGGACAAGTGCTAAGATGCATCGTAAATTAGTTAAAGCTATCAAACGTTCTCGTTCGATTGCTTTGTTGCCTTATGTTGAACGAGGGGTAGAATAAAGAGGTTATTATGGATATTATATTATTGAAAAATTATGTAGGACTCGGGAGTGCCGGTGATGTAGTGAGTGTTAAGCCAGGATTTGCGAGGAATAAATTGATTCCAGAAGGTATTGGGTTGCGTTCTTCAAAGAAAAATCTCGCACTTTCTAAAGAAAAGAAGCAGATGGAAGAAAATCGTACAAATCGAGAAATGAACACTAATAAAGAAATTGTAAAGAAATTATCAAATATTGAAATTACAATTGAAGCGCAAGTTGGTGAAGAAGATAAAATGTTTGGTTCCATTACGACTATCGATATTCAAAAAGCACTAGAAGAAAAAAAAATAACAGTAGATCGTAACTCAATCCTTCTAGAAGAACCAATTAAAGCTCTAGGAATTTATCATGTTCCAATAAAAGTTACCTCTAAACTAAGTGGCGATGTTAAAATATATGTAATTAAATCTTAAAAATAAGATATCATATTAAGGCCCCTTTTATTAGTATAATTAAAATTCTAGTATAAGGGGTTTTTTCTTTTCACTATGTATAAAATAAAAATTAAGAATGTTTGCTAAGGTTGCATTTCCAATTTCGGACTTTAAAACTTTTAGTTATGAAATACCCCTAGAGCTATTAAACTCAATTGATGTTGGAACTCGAGTTAAGGTTCCATTTGGGAAAAGAGTTATTAATGGGATCGTTACCCAAATTTCAGATTCTATATCTTTTAAAGGGAAAGTAAAAGATATAATCGGTATCATAGATGATTTATCTATTATGACACCTGAAATTTGGAAATTAATGGAATGGATGAGCTCATATTATTTAGCTCCCATTGGACAAGTTGCAAAAACAGTCTTCCCAAAAGCTTTAACAACTCGGTATACTCCTCCTGCAAGTTGGTATGTGAAAATTAAAATCTATGATAAAAAGGTTATCAGCAAATTAAAAATTAGAGCACGAAAGCAATTTACTGTTCTTGATATAATATATAATTCTTCTAGTTTAGTAAAAGTTTCGACCCTAAAAGAACATTGTTCAAATCCATTACAAGCTTGTAGGGCTTTAGAGAAGCTTAACTTAGTTGAATTAATTGAAAAAATATCACTCCCTGATGCAACTGGATTTACATTTGACCCAATACATAAAAAGGTTGTTTTTAATGATGAACAAAAACTTGCAGTTAACTCTTTAATTAATTCCCTTGACGAAGGTATTTTTCAATCTTTTTTACTTCATGGTGTGACTGGAAGTGGTAAAACTGAAATATATGTAGAAGCGGTAAGACATTGTTTACTAAAGGGTAGAACTGCGATCATATTACTTCCAGAAATCTCTTTAACCCCACAGATAGCCGGTCGTTTTAGAGCTGTATTTGGAGATAAAATTGCTCTTTGGCATTCTAAATTGACTCAAGCTCAAAGATCTTGGACGTGGAATAAAATTTGTAGAGGTGATTTCAAGGTAGTTATTGGGGCAAGAAGTGCTGTGTTTTCACCTTTAAAAAAATTGGGTCTAATTGTAATTGATGAAGAGCAAGAGACTTCATTTAAACAAGATTCACCAGATCCACGATATCATGCTCGCGACGTCGCATTAATAAGAGCTACTTATGAAAAAGCAGTAGTTGTACTTGCTAGTGCAACGCCTAGCCTTGAAACCTATTATAATTATAAACAGAAAAAGATAAAATATTTGTATTTATCAAAGCGTTTTGGAGGAGCAATGTACCCAGATGTTTTTTTAGTTGATATGTTATCTGAGCAAAAAGAATCTGGGAAATTCGGTCAAGTAATTTCTGGTTTACTACAAGATAAAATTGAAGATCGTTTAAAGAAAAATGAGCAAATTATTCTACTTCATAATCGGAGAGGGTATTCTCCAATTATTAGTTGTGCGGATTGTGGAGATGTACTTAACTGTGATAACTGTAACGTAACCTTAACATATCATCAGAATGAAAAAAAACTTATATGTCACTATTGTGGCTATAAAGAAATCTCTAAAAATAAAGTTTGTTCGGAATGTAAAAGTATGAATCTTTTATACAGAGGAACGGGAACTCAAAAAGTCGAACAAATAATAAAAGAAACATTTAAAGATGTTAGAATAGCACGTTTAGATATGGATACTTCAAAAACAAGCGCGGGAATAACTTCAGTTTTAAAGTCTTTTGCAGATGGAAATGTTGACATCCTTTTGGGAACTCAAATGATAGCGAAAGGATTAGATTTTCCTAACACCACTTTGGTTGGCATTATTAATTCAGATTTAGGTTTATATTTACCAGACTTTAGAGCTGGTGAAAGAATTTTTCAACTTATTTACCAAGCCTCTGGAAGAGCAGGAAGAAAAGATAAAGCGGGAGAGGTGGTTATCCAAACTTTTTCACCAGAAAACCCTGTAATTAATATGGCTTCAAAATTAAATGTTTTAAAATATTATGATATTATTTTGGAAGAACGTGAAGAGCTGAGTTATCCACCATATAGTTGGATTGCAAAAATAGAAATAACTGGGGTAAAAAGAGAGTCTGTCAATAAAATTTCTGCTGAAATTTTAAATAATTTTAAAAATAAATATGAAGGTTTAGAGATTTTAGGTCCGGCACCTTGTTATTTAGAAAAGATTAAAAGTAGATATAGATATCAAATTGTTTTAAAATCATTAAAAAAAATTGATAATAATGGAAAACTCTTACATACTTTTATTAAAAACAATATGATTCACTTTAAAGATAAAAACCCATTAAGGCAGAATCGTATTAATATACATTTCGATCCATTGAGTCTAATTTGATGTCTAAAGTCTTTTTTTTTTTTATTTGTTATATATATATATCGAATGGTATTTCTTATGTTCAAGCAGAAACCTCTTATCCAAGTTTTGATATATTTACCTCTTCAGGTGATCTGTCTTTAGGAGGTTCTGGCTATTTAAATGGAACGAGCCTTTCTTCAAAAATAAACCCCGCCTCTAAGTTTTCAAGAAAAATTTTTTCAACCTCAATTTTAAAGTACCCTGCTTTAATTACAAGTGAAAATATTGGGTTAACTCTTCCGATAAAATCTTGGTCTAGAACTTTGTCTATTAGGCATGTTACATATGGAATTTTTCAAGGCTACGATGAGTTCTTAGAAAAAACTAAAAAATATACTTCTAATGAACTTTGGTTAACGGGTACTCTTTCAAAAAAAATAGATGATATACCATTGAGATTTGGTTCGAGTGCTCAAATATTCAGGTCTTCTTTGAGCAATGAAGAAGTATATCTTTTAGATTTTTCTTTTGGAACAATATTAGAGTTTAAAAAAAATGAGATAAAAATAGGATTTTCAGTACATCAGCTAGGGAAAAGTTTGTATAAAAAGGCTAAAGGTAGTCTTAGTAATAAAATAGTTTTTAGTACATCAAAAAGATTAAAACATTTGCCTTTTCAACTTTTAATAGACTTAATTAAAAATGGGGATGAATTAAAAACAGAATTTTTTTTTGGTGGGATTTTGGACTTAAATAATGAAATAAAATTTAAATTTGGTACTTCATCAAGAAAATTGAAATATGATATAAACCAAAGTGTCTCTAATTCTATTTTGGGTGCTACCGGTTTTG
>ENA-OSJC01001447-OSJC01001447.1-marine-metagenome-genome-assembly--contig:-NODE-1447-length-19471-cov-3.993039_pt1 | contig 19471 bp, 16 predicted proteins | sample MGYA00237885_ERZ534234 | MGnify/ENA primary metagenome ERZ534234 (study PRJEB26413, sample SAMN06343907) | marine metagenome | isolation source: coastal waters | place: Atlantic Ocean: West Antarctic... | reverse complement strand
TTTTTATTAGAAAAAAAAGTCTTATCACAAATTAAAAAAAAAAAAGTACTTGATGTTGGAACAGGCATTGGTTCAAATCTCAAATATTTTGCTGATCAATTCAAAAATTCAGAGTTTGTTGGAATTGATTATAATAAAAAATTAATTGATTACGCCAAAAAATTAAACAAAAATAAAAGAATAGGCTTTTATTTAGCAAATATTTTAAAAAATAATAGATTAAAAGTTAAATTAAATAACTATGATTTATTGTTTAGTATCCATACTATTTGTTGTTTTAAAAATTTGAAAAAATCAATTAAATTTCTTTGTGATTTTAAAACTAAGTGGATAGCAATCAACTCTCTTTTTTATGATGGTCCATTAGATGTTGAAATACATATGAAAAATAATAATAATCACCCAGATGGTGATTTTAATATTTTTTCAATCCAAACACTTAAGGAAGAATTAAAAAAAAATAAATATACAATTAAAGTTGATCATCCTTATTTTCCAAAAAATCCCATTAAAAGAGCAGGGAAAAAAAGAGGAAGTTACACAATTAAAACTGAATTCAATAAAAATACTATTTTTTCAGGGCCAATATTTTTGCCGTGGCACTTTGTGTTGGCAAAAAGAGATAGTTGAGTTAAAAGAGTTTTTCAAAAAATATCTGCACAGAAATATGTATAAAAAAATAATTTCAAGATGAAAATTACTTTATTAGGTTTGGATTTATAAGTGCAGTATTATCAAGTAAGTGACATAATGTTGAAAATAATTAATTTTTAAAAATTCATTTTATTTTGTGATTTGGAAAATGTTATTTTTATTTTAGTTCGATCTAATTGGTGTATTGTCCCAATTATCTTGATCATGAAGCTTCTCTCCATCAGTTACAGCTGTTTCATCATATTCCCATGGGGATATTTGGTGTTTAAGAGCAATATTCATAAACTCATTTTCTGAAATATTCATTATCTTTAAAAAATATTCTAAACTTTTTGGTTTTTTAGCATGATATTTATCGACAAGAATTTTTCCTTCTTCTTTAGTCATTTTTCCTAATCTTATTTCTCTTGCAACAGATTGTGCCGTTCTACCAAATCCTCTTTTAACATATTTTAACCAATCTCTTATCCCGTTTACCCTGCATTCAATTTTTTCCATCCAGAATTCTGGTGCAAGACCTTCAACTTGATCGATTTTCCATCCTAATTCTTTTTTAATAATTTCAGTTTGTTTTAAAGGATCCCAATTTATAAATGTTCCATATTTTATACTTTTATACCCAATTTTTTTTAGATCACGAAGCTTTGGATATTTGAAAGGTGCTAAATCTCTTTCTTCAATAATTCCATCTTTTATAAAACCATACATATCTTCAGCGTTTATTCCAAGATTTATATACTTATTAAAAGCTTCTTCATCCTGCTCTTCCATTTTTGTTTCATCAAAATCGTAATAGCCAGTATATTCTGCTGATGATTCACCCCAAACTATAAGTGGAATATTAAACTTTACTGCAATTTGCATAGGGTAAGCAAAAATCCCTGTGTGGCAGTGCCAGCAAAAGTCTCCTTTTCTTTTAAGTGACTCAAGCATTAATTTACCAACAATTTTCATATTTGGTTTAAATGTTAAATAGTCAGTACCTAAAATTTTTAAAGTTTTTTCGATGTTTTTCAAATGCTGTTCTCTAAAAAAACCATGATCAAAAGAAATCACTAAAGGCTTTAGCTTGTGCTTAACAACTATTTCATACAAAACGTAAGTAGAGTCTTTTCCACCACTGAATGGAACTAAACAATCATAATCTCCTTTTCCCCTAAAATCTTCAACTAATTTTTCAAATGTTTTTGCTCGGGCACCCCAGTCAATTTTTGATTTTTGGTATTTATGAGTATTACAAACGTTGCACACACCTTTCTTATCAAATTCAAATGTTTCATAAGTTTCTGGCAGCATACAATTTGTACACGATTTTAGAAAAAAATTATTACTCATTAATAATTTATCACTAAGCTAAATCTTATAAATTATCAATTAAAATATTCTTAAATTAATATTATAATTTTTTAAGTATGATTTAACTCTAATTGGATTACTATCGGTGAAGTTAAATAAACTTCCACAAGCTACAGCACTAACTTCTGAAATTTTAAAAATATCTTTAATATGATCATAATTACCAACTCCACTAGAGTATATTATTGGAACATTAGAAATATTAGTAACCTGCATGACTAGATCAAGATCTGGTCCCGACATAGTACCTTCACAATCAATAGAATTAATCATTATTTCACCAACATTATTTTTTATTAATTTTGATATATGTTCTTCAAGTGAAATTTGATTTAATTTTTTTCCACAATTAGAAAAAAGAACATACTTGTTATTTATTTTTTTTACGTCAATACTTGCTACCACTGCTTGTCTTCCTAGTTTATTAGCTAGACTTTTTACAAAATTATAATTTTCATAACATATGGAATTTATAATGATTTTATCAGCTCCATTTTTTATAATTTCACTTGCATCATTAAACGAGTTGATACCACCACCTACAGAAATTGGAATAAAGCATTCTTCTGAAATTTCTTTTAATACTGGTATTAATGAACTAGACAGTCTGTTTTCTCTATTAATGTTTAGTAAAATTAATTCATCAGCATCTGAATTACTAAAAATTTTTGCACTGGAAACAGGATTACCTACATCTTTAAAGTTATTAAAATTAACTGTTTTGACCAATCTATCATCCATAAGAAGAAGAAGCGGTATTATTCTTTTTTTTAACATTATGGCTTCCACCTACAAAAATTTTCTAAAATTTTTAAGCCATTTTTTGAGCTTTTTTCAGGATGAAATTGAAAACCAATAACATTATCTTTGATTATAATAGATGGAAATTTTTTTAGATATTTTGTCTCAGCAAATAAAAATTCATTATTTTTCAATACTACTTGATAAGAATGAATAAAATAAAAATTACTATTATTTTTTATACCATCAAAAATTGCATGATTTTTCAAAATATTAATTTCATTCCATCCAACATGAGGTAAATTAAAATTTTTAGTATTATCTGTTTCCATCAAATTAACACTTGCTTCAATAAAATTTAAACCTTTACTTTTATTATTTTCAAAACCTTCCGTAGCTAGAAATTGCATTCCCAAACAAATACCCAATAAAGGTTTCCCCTTTTTTTTATAATTATCTAATTCTGAAGAAAAATTTTTATTTTCAAAATATTCTTTTGAAATATTTGAAAAAGATCCTACACCAGGAATTATTAAATGTGATATATCATTTAATTGATCTTTCTGATCAATTTTAATTATTTTAATATCAAAACCTAAATTATAAACTGCACTTGAAACTGAAGATAGGTTACAAATTTTGAGATCTAAAATACCAATCATAAAGTTAAAAACTTATTAAGTGTAAGTGTTTACATAGAATTTACCTGATTAGATAGCAATACTTTTTAATAAAATTATTATTCAAATTTTAGTAAAACAAATTGAAAGTATTACTTTAATCAGATAAAAATTGACTATGATTAATAATAATCAATTTTATATAAAAAATTTAAAATCTGTAGTTTTTATGGGTCAAAGCAGTATATTTGCAGAATTAATTAAAATAAATAATTCACTTAATTTAGATACAACAATAATCACAAGTCCGCATCAATCAAAATTGATTGATAAAAAATTAAGTTTTAATATTTTTGATATTCTTGATAAAAAATTTAAAGATTTTATTAAAAAAAAAGTAAAAATTGAAAATACAATTTTTATAAGTCTTGGTGCTAGATATATTTTTAAAAAAAATATAATTGAGAATTTTTTTTTAAATAATCTTGTAAATTTTCATAGTACAAGATTACCTTTGGATGCGGGTGGTGGTGGATTTTCTTGGAAAATAATGAGAGAAGATAGAATAGATAATCAACTTGTTCATCTAATAGATGAAGGAATTGATACAGGTCCAATTATTGAAAATAATTTATCATTATTTCCCAAACAATGTCAAATTCCAAAAGATTTTGAAAATTATGGATTAAAAAAATTTATAGAATTTTATTCAGAATTTTTAAATAAAACAAATAATGGAAATTGTTTTAATCTAAAACCTCAAATAAATTATTTAGGCAGATACAATCCAAGGCTTAATACGGAAATTGATGGATTGATTAATTGGGAGCTAGACTCTTATGATTTATATAATTTTATAAATGCTTTTGATGATCCTTACAAAGGTGCTTCTACATTTTTAAATAATAGAAATTTTGGCAAATTATATATAAAAAAAGTCCATCTTCATGGTGGAGATAGCTCAAATCATCCCTATATGTCAGGCATTGTAGCCAGACATGATAAGGATTGGATAACAGTTTCTACAGGGTCTAAGCATTCACTTTTAATAGAAGAGGTATTAGATAAAGATGACAATAATGTAATTAAAGATATAAAAATAGGTGACAGATTCTATACACCCCATAAGGAACTTGAAAAATCAAAAAAATCAAGAACCATAGTGAATTCTAAAGGATTTAAAAAATAAACCTCACTCTAAAATATCTCATAATGAAATCTTTAAATATATTTGTCTTTTTTTTATATTTTTGAGCAGATCAATGATAAGTAAAATAATTAATATGATTTTATTAAAAAAAATAACACCTATAAAATCTTCTAAGGATATTTTAAAAAATTATCAAAATTAATGATATTTAGTAATTGCTTGATAAAAATAAATAAAAAATTAATAAGAACAAATATTATATTGGTAAAATTTAGAACATGATACCTTATGGTCGGCAAGAAATTACTGAAGATGATATTATAGAGGTTAAAAAAATATTACGTTCAGACTTTTTAACACAAGGCCCAACGGTACCAAGATTTGAAAAAGCTATAGCCAGTTATTGTGGCGTGAATCATGCAGCTGCAGTAAATAGTGCAACAAGTGCACTTCATATTTCTTGTCTTGCCTTAGGTCTTGGTCCTGGAGATTTGCTGTGGACCTCACCAAATACTTTTGTAGCTTCTGCTAATTGTGGACGTTATTGTGGTGCTGATATTGATTTTGTTGATATTGATGCAGAAACTTACAATATGAGTGTTGACGCATTATCAGAAAAATTAATTAAAGCTGAAAAACTTGGAAAGCTACCTAAAATTGTAGTCCCAGTTCATTTTGCAGGTCAGCCTTGTGATATGTTTAGTATTTATGATTTATCAAAGCGTTATGGTTTTAAAATTATAGAAGATGCGTCTCATGCAATTGGAGCATCTTATAATAAAATTAAGGTTGGCTCATGCACTCATAGCGATATTACTGTTTTTAGTTTTCATCCAGTTAAGATTATAACTTCTGCTGAGGGTGGTATGGCATTGACTAATAATAAAGATATTGCTGATAAAATACTTAGACTACGAACACATGGAATTACAACTGATAAAATAAAGATGGAAGAAAGACCCAAAGAAGAAATCTGGAATTACCAGCAGATAGAGCTTGGTTTTAATTATCGTATGAATGATATTCAAGCAGCATTGGGTTTAAATCAAATGAAGCGCTTAGATGAATACGTCAAGAGCCGCCATAAAATAGCAAATTATTATGATGTTAAACTAAAAAATTTAGCACTTAAAACACCCTGGCAACCACCTCATGTTTATTCAAGCTATCATCTATATCCAATTCTTATTAAACCAAATTCAGATTTTAAGACCCAAAGGCAAACTTATGACGAACTTAGAAAAAGTAATATTGGTGTAAATTCACATTATATTCCAGTCCATCGACACCCATACTATGAAAATTTAGGTTTTAAAAAAAATGACTTTCCAGTAGCTGAGAAATTTCATCGTGAATCTATAAGTATTCCAATGTATCCAACACTTCAAGATGAGCACCAAGCGTATATTATAGAAACTTTAAAAAAAGTGATGAATGAATAAATTAGCATTAGGTACTGCTCAATTTGGTTTTAAGTATGGTATAGCAAATTTAGAGGGCAAGATAAAAATTTCTGAGGTAAATAAAATTTTAGAATTAGCAAAATATTCAAATATTGATTTAATTGATACTGCAATTTCATATGGTGATAGCGAAAAAGTTATTGGAAATACAGAAATTAAAGATTTTAAATTTGTCTCAAAATTACCTGCATTGCCAAAAGATTGTTCAGATGTAAATTCATGGGTTGATAAACAAGTGCAATCTTCATTAACACGCCTAGGTATTTCATCACTTTATGGCCTTTTAGTTCATAGATCTGAAAATCTTTTAGGGAATTCTGGTAAAAAATTAATTAATGCTCTTAATTCAATAAAATTAAATGGCTTGGTAAAAAAAATAGGTATATCCATATATGACCCATCCGAGTGTGAGCAAGTTATGAAATTTACCAGAATTGATATTGTGCAAGCTCCACTTAACATAGTTGATCGACGTCTTGTAGTTAGTGGTTTGTTGACAAAGTTACATTCTGAAGAAATTGAAATTCACACTCGCTCAGCATTTCTTCAAGGGTTACTTCTATTGCCAAGTAATAAAATTCCAAAAAGTTTTAACAAGTGGTTTAAAGTTTGGGAAAAATGGTCATTAGAACTAAAAAAAAACGACTTAAGTGCTGCTGAAGTATGCTTATTATACCCATTATCATTACCAGAAGTAGATCGTGTTATTGTAGGTGTAGACAATACTGATCAATTAATTGAATTAATTAAAAGATCTAAATCTCAAAAACCACAAATCGATTGTTCATTTATGATTTCAAACGATCAAATGTTAATTAATCCGTCAAACTGGAGTAAATTATGAAATTTGTAGCTATAGTCCAGGCACGTATGAACTCAATTAGACTTCCAGGAAAAGTTATAAAACCCATTACTGGTATACCAATGATTGAGATTCTTTTACATCGTCTTAATAAATCAAAATTAATCAACCAAATTGTTTTGGCTACTTCAACAGATAAAAAAAATAAACCTTTAGTAAATAAAGTAGAGCAATTAGGTTTTACCTGTATACAAGGTAGTGAGCTTGATGTGCTAGATCGATATATTAAAGCAGCAGAACAATGCAAGGCAGATGTTATTATTAGGATTACTGGAGATTGTCCATTAGTTGACCCTATATTAGTTGATGAGTGTATTCTTAGATTTCAAGAGACAAAAGTTGATTATTATAGCAACATAAATCCTCCAACTTTTCCTGATGGTCTTGATATTGAGGTAATAAGATATTCTGCTCTAAAAAAAGCTGCTCAGCAAGCAACAAAAGTTGCTCATAGAGAACATGTAACACTTTATATAAGAGAGTCTGATAGTTTTATAAAATCTAATTATTCATACAATGAAGACCATTCAGCTATTCGCTGGACAGTTGATGACTCAGAGGACTTTGATGTAATTTCAAAAGTATTTGAACACTTTAAGCCGAAAATTGATTTTGGATGGAAAGAGGTACTTAAACTATATAATAATCAGCCAATGCTATTTAATATGAATTCTAAAACAAAACGTAATCAAGGTAAGGAAATGAATATGGGCCAAAAACTTTGGAAAAGAGCAAAGAAAGCTATTCCTGGGGGCAATATGGTATTATCTAAACGACCAGAAATGTTTTTACCAAATCAATGGCCAACTTATTTTAGTAAAGCTAAAGGATGTAAGGTGTGGGATTTAGAGGGAAAAGAATATACTGATATGTCATTGATGGGGATAGGAACCAATATACTGGGTTATGGAAACTCAGAAATTGATGAAGCAGTTTTAAAAACAGTTCAATCTGGAAATATGAGTACTTTAAATTGTCCAGAAGAGGTTTATTTAGCTGAAAAATTGATAGAACTTCACAAGTGGTCAGATATGGTGAGATTCGCACGAAGCGGAGGTGAAGCAAATGCAATTGCAATTCGAATAGCTAGAGCCTTTACTGGTCGTGATAAGGTAGCAGTTTGTGGTTATCATGGTTGGCATGATTGGTATCTTTCAGCAAACTTAAATAATAACAATGGTCTTGATAGTCATTTATTACCAGGTCTTGAGCCTAATGGAGTACCTAGCAATTTAAAGGGAACAGTTTTGCCCTTTAATTATAACCAGTTTGAAGAGTTAGAAGCTATGGTAAAAAATCATGATATTGGCGTAATTAAAATGGAAGTTGAGCGAAATAATAGTCCAAAGGATAATTTTTTACAAAAAGTTAGAGAGTTAGCAACTCAAAATGGGATTGTTTTAATTTTTGATGAATGCACCTCTGGTTTTAGGGAGACATTTGGAGGACTACACAAAAAATATAACATCGAGCCAGATATGGCTATGTTTGGTAAAGCATTAGGAAATGGTTATGCAATAACAGCAATTATTGGTCGACGTGAAATAATGGAAGCAGCACAATCAACATTTATTAGCAGTACTTTTTGGACTGAAAGAATTGGCCCAACAGCAGCAATAAAAACACTTGAAATTATGGAGCGTGAAAAATCATGGAAATTGATAACCAAAATAGGGACTGATATCAAAAAACGTTGGCAAAAGCTTGCTGATTTGCATGAACTTAAAATTGTTAAACAGGGCTTACCGTCATTAGCTAATTTTTTGATTGATAGCAAAAATGCAAATGCCTACAAAACTTTAATCACTCAAGAAATGCTAGCAAATGGATTTTTAGCAGGAAATTCTATTTATGTATGTACAGAACATACTCCAGAAGTTATTGATGAATACTTTGAAGTTTTAGATGGAATATTTAAACTAGTTAATGAGTGTGAGAATGGTCGTGACATAAAAACACTTCTTAAAGGAGATGAGTGTCAGACAGGTTTTAAGCGACTTAATTAAAAAATGAAAATTATTTTTCGTGTAGATGCATCTTCACAAATTGGTAGTGGTCACGTTATGAGATGCCTAACTCTTGCTAAGATATTAAAGAAACAAGGCTCTGACTGCAAGTTTATCTGCAGAGATCATAAAAATAATTTAATTAAAAAAATTAAAAAAGAAGGTTTTGAGGTAGTCACACTTGCTAATTCTGGAAAAGTGAAATTTAGGCAAAGTGCTAAAGTTGTAAGTAATAACTATTCTAATTGGATTGGCATAACTTGGAAGGAAGATGTAAGGCAAACAATTCACACTTTAGAAAAAGAAAAAATTGATTGGTTAATAATTGATCATTATGGGATAGACAAAAAGTGGGAGGAAAAACTTAGACCATATGTTAAAAAAATTATGGTAATTGATGATTTAGCAAACCGTAATCATGATTGTGATTTGTTACTAGATCAAAATTTAGTAGCTAATTTTAAAAATCGTTATCAAAATCTTTTACCCAAATATTCAAACACTTTACTTGGGCCCAAATATGTACTTCTTCAAAATCAGTATAAAAATTTATATTCAAGAGCTACTTCTCGATCAGGTACAATAAAACGTATTTTAATTCATTTTGGTAGTACAGATCAATATGCCGTTATAAAATTAGTTCTTTTAAGTATTTTAAAATTAAATCAAAAAAATATCATCTTAGATGTTGTAGCTAATCTAAAAACTTCAAAAAAAAAAAAAATTAAAATGTTATTTAAAAAAAATATAAAAGTTAAAATATATAACGATTTAACTACTTTAGCTCATCTAATATTAAAAGCAGATTTAGCTGTAGGCGCTTGTGGGACAACCTCATTGGAAAGATGTTGTCTTGGTTTGCCTTCTTTAGTAATCACTGTAGCTGATAATCAAAAACCTATTGCAAAAGAACTGCATAAACAAAAATTAATCCGCTGGTTAGGTCATTACGATAAAATAACAGATAATTCAGTTTATAGTGGATTAAAAAATTTAATTAATCAAAATCTTAAAGCTTGGTCAAATGCATGTAAACTTGTTACGGACGGTTGTGGAGCTGAAAAAGTTGCTTCAATTCTTACTTTAAACTCTAAAACTAGACTCAAACTGCGTTTCGCTAGGGCAAAGGATAAAAAGTTACTTTTAAACTGGGCAAATGATCCTTTAGTTCGCTCGAATGCTTTTAATTCAAAAATTATATCTGAGAAAACCCATGATAAGTGGTTTAACTTTTATTTTAATAATCAAAAAATATGTAAAATTTTTATTATTGAAACAAAAGATGGAATTCCAATAGGTCAAGTTCGATTTGAAAAAAAAATTAGAAAATGGTACATAAATTATTCATTATCTAGTTTTGCACGTGGTAAAAAAATTGCCTCTAAAATATTACAAGCTTCAATTAATGAATTTAAGAAAAATCAAAAAAATAAATTATATGCAGAAGTAAAAAGGGATAATTTACCTTCATGTAAAGCTTTTGAAAAAATTGGTTTTATAAAGAATTATTCAAATATATATGATTTAGGTATTGTAAGTTATAAATTATAATTCATTGAACAAATTTAAAACTAGTTTAATACTCAATATTATACATCATGAATTTTAAAATTAATAATCGAGTTATTGGTCCAGATCAACCACCTTATATTATTGCAGAGTTATCAGCTAATCATAACGGTTCTCTCGAACGAGCTTTAAAAACAATTGATGAAGCTAAGCGTTGCGGCGCTGATGCTATTAAGCTTCAAACTTATACTGCTGATACTATGACTATTGACTGTGATTTACCAGATTTCATGATAAAAGGAGGATTGTGGGATGGTTATAAACTTTATGATTTATATAAATGGGCAGAAACACCTTACGAATGGCATGAGGCAATGTTTTTACATGCTAGAAAAATTGGAATTACTGTTTTTTCAACTCCCTTTGATGAAACTGCAGTAGATTTATTAGAAAAATTGAATACTCCCGCATATAAAATTGCATCTTTTGAGATAGTAGATTTGCCTCTTATTCGTTATGTTGCAAAAACTGGAAAACCTATAATTATGTCCACGGGTATGGCATCAGAACAAGAGATCGAAGAAGCAGTATCAACTGCGCGTGAAGCAGGATGCAAACAGCTTATGTTGCTACATTGTATTAGTAGCTATCCAGCACCAATTGATCAATCTAATATTAAACAAATACCAAATCTTGCTAAACGATTTGACGTTATTACAGGTCTATCTGATCATACTTTAGGCACAACAGTATCAGTTGCTGCAATTGCACAAGGAGCAAGTTTAATTGAAAAACATTTTACTTTAAACCGTCTAGATAAGGGACCTGATAGTGAATTTTCTTTAGAACCTAAGGAGTTAAAAAAGCTTTGTGTTGATACAAAAGATGCTTGGATGTCTCTCGGAAAATTAGGGTTTAAAAGACAAAAGGCTGAAGAGGCTAGCAAAGTTTTCCGAAGATCGGTGTATTTTGTTAAGGATTTACCTGAAGGACATATCATAACTTCAGATGATATACGAAGAATTAGACCGGGGATGGGACTTGCACCAAAGTATTATAAAAAAATATTAGGAAAAGTATTGATAAAAAAAGCTGATAAAGGCCAACCAGTTAGTTTTAAGGATTTTAAATAGTATCTTTTAATATATTTATCATGTTTTTTTTTCAAATTTTTAAAATTATTTTAAGATGTTTTTTAAAAGATTGTAAGATAATTTTATTTTCTAGCATAGATTTTCTAATAAATTTTAATTTTTTAATTAATCTAAAAAAAAAATTAAAAAAAATTCAGCCTAAAATTGAAAATATTCATAAGAATAAAAAAAAAATTTTAGTTGATTGTTATGATAATAGTTTATTATATCTTTATGCATTAGCACTTCATACATTTCCTATTCAAAAAAATTTTAATGCAAATTGTATAATATATTCCTCAAATTTTTCATTTACTAAAAGTTATTTATTTTCCATTTTTAAAAATAATAAGATTGTATATTTAGATTCCTTTTTTGGAAATTTATTTGTTGTCATAAAAAATTTTAAGACTCTAAAAATTGAATTTAAAAAAATTCAGAAAATAGAAAATAAATTTGAATATAAATTTGATGGAATTGAATTTGGTAAAATTTCTTATGATACTTATTTACGATTACAGCTTTATGGGACATTTAAAGATTTATCTAAATACAGGTTTTATTTATTTAGATCAATTATTCACTATCTTAATATAAAAAAGACAATTGAAAAAAAAATTTTTGTTTACTCTGGTAAAGAAACACAATTTACTCCACGAGCCGTAGTTCTTCAAGCCTGCTTAAAAAATTCTATTAAATCATATATTGTTTGGGGTCCTCATAATAAATTTTCAGTTAGAAAATATTCTAAGTTCAGCCAAAGATATTTTAGTAGAAATCATATAAATAAACATGATTTTATTAATAAGAAGAGCATTGAAAATAGAGACTCTGGTAGAATGTATATTAAAGATAAGTATTTTTCGAAAGGAACAAATAAATTTTTAGATATACAAACCACTTTTGCTTTTGGTCATAATTTAAAAAAATTAGGTAAAGAGAGTTTTTTAAATTTATTAAACCTTGATATTAATAAAAAAACTGCTGTTATCTTTGCTCATTGTGTTTATGATGGTGTTTTCGCAACTCCAAGAAAGACGTTTGATGATTACTATACATGGCTTGAGGAGACCGCTTTGTGTCTTGCCAAAAATAATGATATTAACGTTATTATTAAACCACACCCTACAGAACGGTTTAGGACGAGTTTCGATAGCTGTAAAGAAATATATGAAAAGAATAATTTAAAAGAAATTAAACATATAAAGCTTTTGAAAGATGAATTTCACCCAACAACTATATTAAATGTGACAGACTTTTGTATTACAGCAAATGGTACTGCAGGGGCTGAATATGCAGCTTTTAATATCCCATGCATTACAACAGATTATGCACCATATAATTATTGTAGTTTTAACCATAATTTTAAAAATAAAGATCAATATTTTTTTCAATTGATGAAACTACCTGAAATTTCAAATAAAAATGAGCTGAACTATAAAAATGATGCTTATAATTATTTAAATATATCTTTTAAAAAAACTAAAAGTCGAAATCCTTATTTTGCTGAAAATAAATTCTTACCATCAAATATGTCTATAGGCGAAGAAAGTAAGTTTTTAAAAAAATGCATTAATCTAATAGAAGAATCTAATGAAGAGGATAAAAGATATTTTTATGAAGTTTATAAAAATTATTTTGAAAATAATAAATTTATAATGTTTAATAATGATTAAAAAAATCATTTATTAATTAAAATTAAATAATAAAAATTATTATCTTTAACTTACATAATAAAAACTAACCTTCAGGAATTAAATCAAATGCAATTGATATACGGTATTTAGTATTATTAAATCTTGCAACTTTATGTGGCATTGATGATGGAAAAAGTACTAATTTTCCCTCAATTGGAATAATGTTTTTTAGAAATTTTTTTTCTTTTTTAAATCCCCAATCTACAATTGATAAGTTTAGTTTACCGTATTTACTTTTAAAAGGTATTTTGGAGTAAAATACCCCACTTAACCAAGAGTTATGAATATGATAATCAATGCCTCCACCATTTTTAATTTTTACATACCAACTTTTAATTATATTTTTTTTTGGAAAGTCTTTAATAAATTTCTCATCACTTGATTTATAAAAATTAAGATATTTTTTCACAGCATTAAGAAATATTTTTTTTAATAACTGAATTTCAACATTTTTATTTTCAAATAAATTTCCAACAGATTTATATCCATTGTAAATACTACCAGGTTGAAAACTATCATATTTAGATTGCATTTTTATTATAGAGTTAATTTTTTTTAATTTTTTATCGTCAATTACTTTCTTTTTTTTTAGATCTATTTGCATTAAATAGTCAAAAGGATTTTTGCAAAAATAATCTATATTTTTTATTTTGTATTTTTGTATTGCATAGGATAAAATACCAAATAACCTCATATTAATTGAATTATATCTAATTATTTTTTTAACCTCATTTTTGAATTCTTTAAAATCACGCTTTTTCAATAGTATCTCTGCTCTATAAGAATTATACTTGGGGTTTAGATAAAATATTTCTTCAAATTTTTTTTTTTTTATTTTTTTTAAAATCTTAATTAAATTTATAAGCGTTAATCCTAAATTACTGTGATAGTTACCTTTTAAATTTGGATTAATTTTTAAGGAATTTGTTAAGATCTTTAGTTCTTTTTTATTAAGTTTCTTATTAAGATTTTTATTAATATAATTCTTAAATAGTTTATCCGTTTCTAAAATACTTTCTGGAAGAATACCAATATTATAGAAAACATTAGGACCATCAAAATTTTTTATTTTTTCTAGTGCAATTTTATAAAGATTTAATGCCTTATCTATTTCCCTTATATTAATATATGAGCAAGCCAGTATGTTAACATTAAATATCTTATTTTTTTGTGAATTTTTGAAACAGTTATTCTGAAGTAGGTTTATTATGAGTTTGTAATTTTTATTTTTATAATATTTTAAAAGTTTCTTTTCATAGCACATATTTAAATCTTATCAAAATTTAAGAGGAAATTATTATAATATTTTTTTCAATTGAGTTTTTTAATTTTTTTTAACTCTAAAAAAACAAGTTATATATTCTTTTATATTCTCATTTGGTTTGTACACCAGGTCTTTATAATAATCAAAGTAAGCATCTTTTTGTAATTTTTTTTTGTTTAACATGTCAATCATTTTTACATTTTTGAAATCAATTAATAATTTTTGTTTTAATTCTAAGTAAAGTTTTTTACATTTATTATCTTTTAAGATTATATTTTTTAAACCAACTTTTTTTCTAATTAAATTAATATAATCTATATTAACATATTTGTAGTTCATATGCCCATCGTCTAATCCTATATAAAAAATATTTGGCGCAAGCTTACTGTATAAGTCTACTTCATTAATCAAATGTTCGCGGGTGTGAGCAGAGTCAAAAAATGCAAAATCAAATTTATTTTTTAATTCTGTTAAAGAATTTATTCCTGTATAATGACACAAGCTATTTGTAGGTATTGGAGTCCAATAATCACTTATGTTTAATTTTAGAGGTTCTGAGATTGTTTCGTTAATAATTTGCTTAATAATAGATATTTTTTCTTGGCTTTGCTCAAAAGTATAAAATTTTTTTTTATTGTGAATCGCAGCCAAAAACATTGCAATTGTAGAAACTCCACATCCTGTTTCTAGCATATAGAATTTTGAGTTTGTTTTTTTTATAGTATTAAATATTGAAATTGCAGTTTTATCTGGAATACAATTTAAATGTTTTGGAAGTAATCTTTTTATTTTTAGTAGTAAATTAATGTAATTAATTTTTTTGTTGGAGAGTAATATATAATTATACATAATTTTTTAAAATTTTAAATAATACATAAAATATAAACTATTAATAATTTAATTAAACAATTTAATTTTTTGTTAAAATAATTTATGAATCAATTATTAATACCTGGTTATTATTTTTAACTGCTTTTCTTGAAATTTTGAAGCAGTTATTCTGAAGTTGGTTTATTATGAGTGTGTAATTTTTATCTTTATAATATTCTAAAAGTTTCTTTTTATAGCTCATATTTCAATTTATAGACTAGACCAAGGGTCTTATGTCATATTTTATGAGAAACGTATTATAATATCTTTTAATTTTTTTAAAATTATTTTCTAAGATATTTTCATTATAAATAATTAAAAATTCTTTTAGATTATTTAAAGTTTTAAAACCCAAAATTATTTTATTTTTCTTCAAATTTTTTTTTACAAATGTGTATGCAGTTAAACTAATATTTTCTTTAGTTATTTTTTTTATTTTATTTAAATGATATCTAATTAAATTTGCCTTTTTATTATTTAACCATTTAGATCTGTGGTCTGTTTTATTAAATTTAATCTTTTTTTCTTTAAGGAACTTTTCAGTTATTGTTCCCGATCCAAATATCGATCTTTTATATATTACTTTTTTAAATTTGAATTTATCTAAATATTTTTTTTGACACAAAAGATTAAAATCATATTGAAGTACATCAAATTTACTAATAAAAACTTTTGAATATTTGTAATCATTTGCTAAACTTAAACCAGATTTTTTTATAATCCCACTTTTTTTTAGTTTGTTTAAGAATTTTAAAATTTCTTTTAGATTTTTAATATTTCTAGGATTATGTAAAAAAAGTATATTTATTTTTTTTATTTTTAACCTTAATAAGCTTTCTTCAAAATTTTTTTTTAAAAAATTAACATCAAATGATTTTTCATTGTTTGGTGAGTTACCTATTTTTGTATTAATTATGATTTTTTTTTTATATTTTTTATCAAGTTGACCCAATAACTTTTCTGAATTTCCTGCTCCATAATTTGGAGCTGTATCGAATTCATAGATACCCAAATCAATAGCTTTTTTGATTAGTATAAGAGAATTTTTATTATGTTTGATACCATAATCACCGCTTATGGGCCAGCAACCAAATACAATATTTTTTTTATTAAATTCCAAATTTTTTTTTTAACTGATTTATGTTTTCTAATTTAGCTTTTATTAATTTGGAGAAATTTAATTTATAAAAATCTAATAGTTTCATGCTGAGTTTATGGTTTTTAATTTTTCCTCTTATTTGAGCATCCATATCAAATTTATCATCCTCACTAAAATTGATTTTAGCAACTTCTTCTAAGCTTGTTCCTTTGTAAATTGAATAATATGCTACAGAAGAAACATCTGGATCAAGTTTTATATTAAACTTGATAGTGTCAATTATTGATTCCTCTGTTTGGTCTGGCAGCCCAATAATATTATAAGCTGTCCTGTTAATTCCATTTTCTCGTAGTTTATTGAATGCTGAAATTATTCTATTTTCATCTATAAAACGATTTAGAAATTTTTGTCTATATTTCTGATCTGATAATTCTATACCCATACCAACACCATCAACTTTAAGATCTTTAAGCAATTGAATTGATTTATCATTTATTCCTTCTGCACGTGTTTCGATATAAAGCTTAATATCTAATTTGCTCTGTTTAATTAAATTAGCTAATTCACTAAGCATCTTACTTTCAATAGTTAGAAAATTTGTATCTTGACACCTAAAAATTTTAATACCTAAATTTTCATTAAGAAATTTTATTTCTTGAAATGCAATCTTTGCAGATTTATTTCTTCTATAATTTTTAAAATTTTTTAAAGCCCCATTATTATTATTTTCATTAAATCCATAATACTTTTGTATTATTGTTTCAACACAATAGCTGCAAGTATAGATACAGCCTCTTGAAATTTCATAGTCAATTGCCCTAACAACATTACCATTATATGGTCTCAAAAAAGACTGGTCATCAAAAATAGAATAATCATAGGGGGATATACAATCAAGATTATTTAAAATTTTTTGTGGCTTATTAATTTGATGCTTGTTATTTTTTCTATATGCAATTCCAAGTTCGCTTTCAAAGCTTTTGTTTTCTGACAATAAATTACAAATATTTTTTAAAACTATTTCAGACTCACCCATAATTAATACATCAATTTTTGGCATAGCATTTAGTATTTCAGTTGGTGATGCAGTAGACTGTATTCCCCCTGCAATTATTAAAGCTTTGGTTGAAATTTTTTCAATTAATTGATTTCCATAATTGATATTAATATATTCACCTTCTCCATGGATATGTGATGAAATGGCCGAAAAGAAAATAATATTAGGTTCAAAATCATTTATTTTTTTTTGTAATGAGTCTAGAATATTATTTTCATTATATTTTATTTGATTTAGATAGTTACTATGCTTAAATTGATTATTATTAGTATTGATATCAATTTCCATGTCTGACCATTTTGAAAAAAAAGTACAATCAAAAATATCAGTTTGAAATTCATTTTTTTTTAATACTCCATTGTTGCTAGCAACCCATATCGGTGTGATGCCTCGACCCCATTTATTTGGATATAAAAAAAGAACTTTCATTTTATCTATAGTTTATTATACATTTGTATGTTGTTTAAATTTTTATCAAATAATGAACCTCTAGAATTAGATTTGTTAAAACAAATCAAAAAATCTAATTATAATATTAGCACATTAACTAGAGCTGTTATAATAAAAATTTTTAGAAAATCCTACAAATTTTTTCAAAGACTGTTTTTAAAACCATCTATAAGAAAAAAACTATCTAAACTAGAGAGATTATTATTCAAAAATAAGATTGATTTAAATAAACCTGACAATTTTTCTTCTATAAACAGTAATATAAATAAATTTAAAAAAGATTCATTTGCAATTATTGACAATGTTTTTTCAAAAGATGAAATAAAAGAGATTAAAAAAACATTTTCTTCAAGAAAACTCAAATTAGACCCAATTTATGGAGATTTTAAAAAGTTTAGCATTAAAGATAGAGCAATTAGAGCACATACAGGCTATGTGCCAACAGAGGAAATATTTAAAAATGAAATTATTATTAAGGGTGCCACAAATAAAGATTTATTAAATACATTAAAATTTTATTTTGGAACAAGCTTTAAACTTGATTGGATATGGTGTTGGTGGTCCATACCTTCCAACAAACCTTTGGGACCCCAATTATTTCACAGAGATTATGAAAGTATGAATTTTGTAAAATTTTTTGTTTATCTCACTGATGTAAATGAAAACAATGGTCCTCACCAAATAATTTCTGGATCACATAAGGATGATTTTTTTTATAAAAGAGAAAGATTTGATGATAATGAGATAAAAAAAAAATATAAAAAAAAAATTAATACTATATGTGGAGATGCGGGCACAAATTTTTTAGCAAATACTTTTTCAATACACAAAGGTAAGCTTCCAAAAGAAAAAAAAAGACTGGTCCTAGTTTACCTGTTTTCTATTGTACCCAGCAATAGATGTCCTAAATTACCTTTTATGAATATTAAGAACATCAAAGATAAAAAACTTTTAAAAGAAATTAAAAAAAATAAGAAAATTTTTGATCAAATTTACTCATTTTGATCTATTTATTAAGTGCAAATTTGTAGTGAAAATATTTCCTTAAATCATTTTTTGTGTTTATTTCTGGTTTTAATTTTTTAAATAAGAAGCTTCTTATTTTATATTGATTTTCTATTAACCTTAACCACTCATTATCTTCTAGTATTTCAAGATTTGATCTTAAATAATTTTTATAATTTAAAAGAACATTTCTTTTTAGAATTACTAAACCATGATGAGAAAAATAATTATGATTTCTTTTATATTTAGACGGAATAGGTGATCTTGATAAATAGAGTATTTCATTTTTTTTATTGAGAACAATTTTTGCTGTTGACTGATCATTGTAAGTGTATTTTGAAAAGATTTTTGCGTGTAAAGTAATACCAGCTAAATTTTTTTGTTTTAATGTATAAATTTTTGAAATTATGAAATCTATACTTTCTTGTGTTAAAAATGGCATATCACAAGAACATATCAGCACATATTTGTATTTTTTTGGAATATTATGTAATGCGTGGCTAGATCTTTCAGTGCCATTTTTACAATACTTATT
>ENA-OSJC01001444-OSJC01001444.1-marine-metagenome-genome-assembly--contig:-NODE-1444-length-19522-cov-8.353047_pt1 | contig 19522 bp, 24 predicted proteins | sample MGYA00237885_ERZ534234 | MGnify/ENA primary metagenome ERZ534234 (study PRJEB26413, sample SAMN06343907) | marine metagenome | isolation source: coastal waters | place: Atlantic Ocean: West Antarctic... | reverse complement strand
GTGGTCGAAAGCACTAGTCTTGAAAACTAGCAACGGGGTGACTCGTTCGTGGGTTCGAATCCCACCCTCTCCGCCATCTGCCTCCAGCCTTCATAATCTAATGCATTTCCTCTAATAAATACCATTCCATTTATTGTAGATGAACCACCAAGAGCTTTACCGCGATCATGTTGAAGCTGTCGACCATTAAGCTCAGGTTCTGGTTCACCTTTAAATGCCCAATTATATTTAGTACTTTTGAGGTTAGATAAAACAGCCGCTGGCATTTTTAAGGTTATAGATTTATCTTCTCTACCTGCTTCAATTAAAAGAACATGGTTTTTTGGATTTTTTGATAATCTATTTGCTAATACGCATCCAGCCGATCCAGCGCCAACAATAATATAATCATATTCAATATCGATTTTTTTCATAATAAATTAATTTTACTATTAGGGAGCATTTAATTAGGAAATATTTAATTATTAAGTATAGAATACTAAATTATAAATAAAATTAAATTTTTCAAGGTATTAATATGAAATCAGTTGTCATAACAGGAACTTCTACTGGAATTGGCTATCAAACTTCAAAAACACTTATAGCATCTGGTTATCGTGTCTTTGGTTCAGTTCGAACCAATGAAGATGCCGATCGAGTGGCAATGGAACTTGGTAAAAATTTTATCCCTTTAGTTTTTGACGTTACCGATGAACAAGCTGTTAAAGAATCAGTTAATAAAGTTAGTGCGTTACTTGATAATCAAACATTAGCTGGATTAATTAATAATGCAGGAATTGCTGTATTTGGAGCGGTGCAAAATTTAACAGCCGAAGAATTCAAACATCAGTTTAATGTCAATTTACTTGGTGTTTTTCATTGTACACAAGCTTATATGGATTTACTTGGTGCCGATAAAGATCGACATGGCGCACCTGGCAAAATTATTAATATAAGTTCTATTTCAGGTGAGTTAGCTATGCCTTTCATGTCTGCTTACAATATGAGTAAATTTGGACTTGAAGGTTTTTCCGAGGCATTGCGTAGAGAATTAATGATATTTGGTATAGATGTTGTTGTAGTTGCCCCTGGTCCAATTAAAACCCCGATTTGGACTAAGGTTGATAAAGTTGGCATGCTTAAACGATACGATAACTCCGCGTACCGTAAAGTATCTTCTAAAATGGTACGATTTGCAGAAGCGCTTGAAAAAAAAGGAGTTTCCTCAGAAGTAGTAGCACAACGCATTTTAACAATTCTTACTAATTCAAAAAGTAAAACAAGATACCGTATTGATGCTCAGTGGTTTCAAAATGCATTATTGTCATTATTACCAAAACGAACTAGTGATAAAATGATAGCCAAACAAATGAGTATTATTAAAAAATAAATTTATTTGTTATTATCTTTATTGTTCCATGCATCATACATGAAAAAAATTGATAATATAATTAGTCCAATATACATCAAATAATAAAAAGATGGTTCTGAGTTTTTTAGAAAAGCATAAGAAAAAAAGAAAACAACAACAGATGAAATGCTAATAGGTATCCAAATATTATAATTATTATCCATTTAAATTAGTCTCTAAGATTAACAAACTGAACAGGCATTTCTAAACTAATACCTTTAACTATATCCATTGTTTTCTGAAGATCATCTCTTTTGGCTCCACTAACCCTCAGTTCATTGCCTTGTATCTTGACTTGAACCTTCATTTTGGAAGATTTAACTTCAGCAATTATTTTTTTTGACGCGGCTTGATCAATACCTTCCATTAACTCATACGTTTGTCTAATGGTGTTACCAGAAGCTTTTTCTGTGCTTTTAAGGTTTAAAACAGTTGGATCAATATTTCTTTTTACAAAATGACCAATTAAGATTTCATTTACCTGTTTGGCTTTTAATTCATCTTCAGTCTCTAAAACAATTGATTTTTCTTTTAAGTCTAAGTTCGATTTTGATCCTTTAAAATCATAACGTTGAGTTATTTCTTTCATGGAATTTGCAACAGCATTTGTTACTTCCTGCATATCTATTTTACTTACTATATCGAATGTTGGCATTTTATTTTATTGTTCCACTATTTAAAAAATTATCTATTTCATCTTTATTATAGCCAAGATTAGACAATATTTCATTATTATCCTGGCCTATTTTTGGTGCCGGTTTGGGTAAGCTAGTTTTAGTTTCGCTAAATCTGGGTGCAGGAGCAGGTTGTGTTACACCATCTAAATTAATGAAGTTATTTCTTTCAATTATGTGTGGATGATTTTGAGCTTCCAATAAAGATAAAACAGGAGAATAACATGCATCACTGCCTTCGAACACAATATTCCATTCCGCTTGTGTCTTAGTTTTAAATTTTTCCGATAATTTTAGTGTTAACTCCGGCCAATCATTTTTGTTCATTTGTTTGTTAAATTGAATATCATTAATTTCTAGTTTTTCTAAAAGTTCATTGTAAAATTTTGTCTCCAAAGATCCAATTGATATAAATTTATTATCCTTTGTTTCATATGTATTATAAAAATGTGCGCCACCATCAAAGAGATTACTTTCTCTATTTTCCAAATCCCACATTCCAGATTGTGAAAGAAGGTTAAATATAGTCATTAAGCTAGAAACACCATCTATCATTGCAGCATCTACAACTTGACCTTTTTGTGTTTTTTGTACCGATAAAAGCCCACTACAAATACCTAATACTAAAAACATAGTACCACCACCATAATCACCAACGAGATTTAATGGAATTGTAGGTTTACTATCTTTACTACCTATTGCATTAAGCGCACCAATAAGTGAAATATAATTAATGTCATGGCCTGCGGTTTTTGCTAATGGGCCATCTTGTCCCCATCCAGTAATTCTTCCAAAGATTAATTTAGAATTCTTTTCTAAACATTCAGTTGGACCAATACCTAATTTTTCCATAACCCCTGGTCTAAAACCTTCTATCAGCGCATCGGCGTTATCTAATAGTTTGAAAAAAATATCCTTACCTTTTTCACTTTTCAAATTCAGCCTTATAGACTTTTTATTCCTACCAGTAATATCAAGTTTAGAAGGTGGGCCAGGTATTTCAGTTTCAAATCTATCAATTCTAATAACTTCAGCGCCTAGATCAGCAAGAAGCATGCCTGCTAGTGGTCCTGGACCTATTCCAGATACTTCGATGATTTTATATCCTGTTAATGGGCCCATAAAATTTAAAGATCAGATATTTCTTTAACTAAGTTAATTATTTGCTCAATATTATGTTCCTTACGTGGAATATCAAACATATATATTAAACTTTGATCTGGTCGCAACTTAACGTTCTTATGATTTAATTGAATTAAGCTAACTAAGCCATCAGGATTGCTAAATTTATTACCCTTAAACTTAATTGAACCACCCTTTTGTCCCAACTCAACTTTTTCAATATTGGCTTTTTTACATAAAGACCTAAGCTCAGTTACTGTAAATAAATTATCGACTTCTTTTGGTAAGTCTCCAAAGGTTGCAATCATTTCATCTTTAATATTAATAATTTTATCTTTATCGTTTAAATACGCTAACTTACGATAGAAACTTAATCTAGTGTTCAAGCTTCCGATGTAATTGGTTGGAATAAGGACCCCAATTCCTAGATTTATTTGTGGGGACCATTCTGATTGCTGAATGCTACCATCGTCTTGCAATTCTTGTATCTTTTCTTTTAATAATCGATGATAAAGCTCAAGACCTATTTCTCTAATATGACCAGATTGATCGTCTCCAAGAATATTGCCCGACCCTCGTATATCCAGATCATGACTAGCTAAATTAAATCCTGATCCCAAGCTATCTAATTTTTGTAGTAATTTAAGTCTTTGCTTAGCTTGATTAGTCAAACCATCGAAATCTTTAATAGTGTAGTAGCAAAATGCTTCTGTATTTGATCGTCCAATCCTACCTCTAAGTTGATATAACTGAGATAAACCAAAATTATCTGAGTTATGAATAATCATTGTGTTTGTATTTCTTAAATCAAGCCCAGACTCAACAATTGTTGTACATAATAAAATTGAAAATTCATGGTTGTAAAAATCAACCATAACAGACTCAAGTCCTTTAGCGGGCATTTGACCATGAGCAATTTTATATGAAACGTCAGGCAACTCTTCTTTTAAAAATTCTTCAACTTCTTCAATTTGCTTAACTCTTGGGCAAACATAATATAATTGACCATTTCTAGTAATTTCATTTTTAATAGCCTCTTTAATAGTTTTTACATCAAAATTAAGTACCTTAGTTTTAATGGACTGCCTATTAACAGGTGCAGTTGAAATTATGGAAAGCTCTCTTAAGCCTACTAGTGACATTTGTAATGTTCTAGGTATAGGAGTTGCAGTTAATGATAGAATATGTACATCAGTTCGAAGAGTTTTTAATTTTTCTTTTTGTTTGACTCCAAAATGTTGCTCTTCATCGATTATTAAAAGACCTAATTTTTTAAAATTTATTTTATCACTTAGTATGGCATGGGTTCCAATAAGAATATCCACTTCTCCTTTTGTAGCTTTATCAATAGTTTCACTAGCTTCACTTGGTGATACTAATCTAGATAACTGAGCGACTTTAATTGGTGATTTAGAAAATCGCTTAGTAAGGTTTTCATGATGCTGTCGACATAATAGCGTGGTTGGCACAAGTATTGCAACTTGATGTCCACTTAATGCCACAGTAAATGCCGCCCTAATTGCAACTTCAGTTTTTCCATAACCTACATCACCACAAATAAGCCTATCCATAGGCACCCCTTTAGCAAGATCTTCATGAATTTCAGCAATAGCACTAATTTGGTCTTCTGTTTCATCGAATGGAAATTCAGCATTAAAATTTGAATAGTAAGGTTCTTGAGTGTAAAACTTAGGAGCTGCTTCAAGAGTTCTTGATGCTGCAGTTTTAATTAACTCAGCCGCCATTTCTTTAATTTTATTCTTAGCAACAGCTTTTCTATACTGCCATTGAGTTGCACCAAGTCTATCGAGGACTATGTAATCATTTTTTCCACCATATTTACTTAAAAGTTCTATATTTTCTACGGGTATAAATAACTTATCTTCATTAGAATAATGTATCTCAACACACTCATGATTTGACCCAAGTACTGGTATTGTTTGTAATCCTTTAAATCTTCCAATCCCATGATCAACATGAACAATTAAATCATTAAGGTCATAGGTACTTAAGTCTGTTAAAAAGCTATCTGCACTTATTTTTCTATTATTTTGATTAAAGACAAACTCATTAAAAGAATAAATAATTAAACGTTTAATATCATCTATGGGTTTTTGATCAGATAGATTAAATATTTGTAATTTTTCAATCTCGGTTCCAAATGTGTCAACCCTTACTGGATTATCGTATCCACTAGGAAATATGTCTATTACATCTCCTTTTACTGAAAACTCACCAGTTTCTTTTATGTTACTGACTCTTATATATCCATTCTCACTTAAAAAATCGATTGTAGGTTGATACTGAAAATTATCATCTTTATTAATTACTAAAGAAGCCTCTTCTTTTTTCATTTGAGGGGAAGTCATTATTTTTTTATAGCTGTATCTTTTAGTAAGTGAAATATTCTATTATCAATTTCAATGGGGACTGATTCTTTGTCTAATAGACATTTGTAAATTAAATCATCTTCACAATCCAATAATGTGCTAAACATAGCTAGTTCCGTTTCATCAAATAATTGCATGTATTTTTCAGCAAAATTGCCTAAAAGCATATCCATTTCCTTGGTTCCGCGGTGACCAGCACGAAATGAAAGTTTTTTTCTATGTATTTCTATGTCATCCATAATTTTTAAAATATATTAACTCTATGCGTCCTAAAATCTTATATCCATTATTTGGTCCATTAACTTCAATAAAAGGTATTGGTCCAAAGAATGCATCTCTTTTAGAGTATCTTTGTGGCAATTACATTGTAAATTTACTTACGCATGCACCCGCCTCTTATATAGATAGGAGGAATAATCCAAAAATAAAGGATTTAAAGGAAGATTCTATCGTTACTCTTACAGTAACAGTAGAAAGTCACGCACCGTCGTTTAACAAGAGAATGCCTTATAGAATTAATTGCTCTGATGAAACTGGAATCATTTCAGTAGTTTATTTTAATGCTAGATCTATATATATAAAAAAATTATTCCCTATAAATAGTAAAAAAGTAATTAGTGGTAAAGCTGAGGCATATAATGATATTTATCAAATGGCTCACCCAAAATATGTTGTTGATATAAAAGAACTTGAAAGCATTAAACAAATTGAGTGTGTTTATCCTTTAACAGCAGGCATTACTTCTCGCATACTTAGAAAATCAATTGATTCAGCTCTAACAACATGTGTTGATTTACCAGAATGGATCCCAGATAATATTATAAGTAAATATGGTTGGCTAAATTGGAAACAATCTTTAATGAATTTACATAAGCCAACAGAAATATATGCAAATATTTTAGATAATAAGCACCTAAACAGACTTGCGTTTGATGAATTGTTTTCACATCAACTAAAGTTAAGATTGGTAAGAAATAAACTTACTCTAATTAACGGAAATTCACTTAAACCAACTAATAAGTTAATTAATACGCTTAAATCTAATTTAGATTTTGAACTTACTGTAGATCAAATAAAATCTATTGATGAAATTAGTCAAAATTTAAGCTCTGATAATAAAATGTTACGCTTATTACAAGGAGATGTTGGAAGTGGAAAAACAATTGTTGCAATTTTTGCTTTACTACAAATCGTTGAAAATAATAAACGAGGCATATTAATGGCTCCCACTGAATTATTAGCTCAACAACATTATGAAACTATAAAAAAATTCCTAAATAATTTAGATGTATCTATATCTCTCATAACTGGTTCTATTAAAAATGATAGAAACTATGATGCAGATATTATTATTGGAACTCATGCACTATTTCAGGAAAATGCCAACTTTAAAGACGTTGGCCTGTTAATTATTGATGAACAGCATAAATTTGGAGTTCACCAGAGAATACTGTTAAGTGAAAAAGCTGGTAATGAGTGTGACACATTATTAATGACTGCCACACCAATTCCGAGAACTTTAGAGTTGGCTGCATATGGAGATATGGATGTATCTAAATTAGTTTCAATGCCATTAAATCGGAAACCCATAATAACTAAATCAATGAGTAATGACAAAATAACGGATCTAAAATCTGCCTTATTAAAAAAAATAAAAAATAATGAAAAAATATACTGGGTCTGCCCTCTTGTTGAGGAATCTGAAACTAGTTCAATTCAATCAGTTACGGCAAGATTAAGGGATTTACAAACTTATTATGGGAGTGAACTTGTTTCTATGATTCATGGTAAAATGAAAAATGATGAAAAAAATCAAATTATGGAAAAGTTTAAACATGGAGAAACAAAAATTTTAATCGCTACATCAGTTATTGAAGTTGGTATTGATGACCCTGATGCGACAGTAATAATAATTGAAAATTCTGAAAGATTTGGCTTGTCTCAATTACATCAATTACGTGGTCGTGTAGGCAGAGGATCGAAAGAATCTTCATGTATTCTACTTTTTCAAAAGCCATTAACAGATACGGCTAAAAAAAGAATAAAAATTATGAAAGAAACAAATGATGGATTTAAGATAGCTGAAGAAGATTTAATTATCAGAGGATCTGGTGAAACTTTAGGTGCGCGGCAAAGTGGGTTACCTGATTTCAGACTATGTGATCTTTCTGTTCATCAATCAATTTTAGAAATAGCAAGAGAATTATCAATTGAAACAATTAAGAACGATCCAATGCTAAAAACATCACATGGCAAAGCGCAACGAACATTACTACATCTATTTAATAATGAAGTCGCAATTGATTATATCAAATCAGGCTAATTTTTAGTCTCAGGTATTACCATGCCTGCCGAAACAATCAGCTTAATAGCATCTTCGTATTTCATATCCAAAATAATCACATCATCTTTCGGAATGAATAATAAGAACCCTGAAGTTGGGTTTGGTGTAGTTGGAACAAAAACATTTACCATCTCAATACCTGCTTTATCTCTAATTTCACCCTTAGCACTCCCAGTCATAAAGCCAATAGCATTAATACCTTTTCTTGGGTATTCAAACATTACTACTTTTTGAGAGTCTGAATCAGTCTTAGAAAATGTTTCTGTGATTTGTTTTATGGCAGTATAAATATTTCCAGCAAGTGGAATTCTTCTAATCAGCGTATCAAAGTAATTTACAATAGTTCGACCAAATAAAGTTGAGGTTATAGATCCCAAAATTATAAAAAAAACCAACGCTATTAATAATTCTAAGCCAGGTATCTCATAGGGTAAAAATTGGTTTGGGTTAAACTGCGCTGGCAGTAACCCTGCAATAAATTCAACAATAAAGATCGTTAGATAGATAGTTGCACCAATTGGAGCGGCTACTAGCACACCTGTAAAAAAATTTCTTTGTATATTTTTTAATATTCCAGGTTTATTTTTATTAGGCATAATTTATTTATATTTCACTATACTATTATTTTATAACAATTATCATAATTTTACTTATATGACCATATTTAAAGAATATCACAATTATGACGGGATCGGCATAGCTAAACTAGTTAAATCAAAAGAGGTATCTGTTGAGGATGTTTTGGAAACTGCAATTGATAGTTTAACTAAAAATAATTCAAAATTAAATTTCATAACTACGGAAATGTATAGTTTTGCAAAAAAGTCTATTAAAGACTTAGATCTTAACAATAATCCTTTTGCTGGTGTACCAATGTTGCTTAAAGATATGGATTCATCTCTAGCAGGCTTTCCAATGATGCAAGGGAGTAAATATTTAAAAAATACCAAGCAAACTTTTAATAATGTTTTAACTGACCGCTTTATTTCAAGTGGTGCTTTAATTTGCGGAAAATCTGCAGCCCCTGAATATGGACTAATGATTACAACTGAACCAAATGAATTTGGGCCAACTAAAAATCCGTGGGACACTAATCGAACAACAGGTGGTTCAAGTGGTGGATCGGCATCAGCTGTAGCATCACGTTCCGTACCAATTGCACATGCCAGTGATGGTGGTGGGTCCATAAGAATACCTGCTGCATGCTGTGGTTTAGTAGGATTAAAGCCTACTCGTGGGCGTATATCTTTTGCCCCAAGTCATGGTGATAAATGGGGAGGTTTTACTCATTCGGGCATAGTATCAAGAACTGTTCGTGATACTGCATATATGTATGATCATATATTTGGTAGTGAAACTGGGGATCCATATAAAATAAATTATATCAAAGGCTCACTAACTTCAAACTTAGGTACTCCAGAAAAAAATCTTAAGATTGGTTTTGTTACTAAAAGTTTTATTGAAGGCACGGAACTAAATAGCAACGCAACTAAAGCCATGGATTTTAATGCAAGTGCTTGTGAAAAATTAGGACACAACGTTGATGAGTTTAATTTAAATTATGATGCAATAACTTTATCTAGAGCATTTATCATCATATTAACATCACATGTATCACAAATGTTTAATGAACTGAAAGATAATGTAGGAAGACCTTATAAAAATAATGAAGTAGAGCTTGGCACTAGGATGTTTGATTATTTAGGAAAAACATTTAAGGGCAGCGATTATACTTGGGCACGATACTATACTCAAAAAGTTGCTAGAGATGTAGAAGAGCAAATGCAGCCTTATGATGCTGTTATTATGCCTGTTATAGCAACAGAACCTGCTGAATTAGGTGTCATAAGACCAAGTAAGAGTGATGAGTTAATAAATCAAATAATAATGAAACTACGACTTGGATGGATATTTAATATACCAACTTTAAGAAATAAAATTTTAGATGGCTTGGCACCAAAAAGTTTGTGGTTTGCTCCTGGCTGTATGTTGCAAAATATAACTGGTCAACCTGCCATATCATTGCCAACCTATTGGACTAATAACAACTTACCCATAGGGGTTCAATATGTTGGTGCATATGGTTCTGAGGCTAAATTACTTAATCTAGCTCAACAACTTGAAGATGAGTATAAATGGAATGAAAAGAATCCAAATATTTAATTAATATTTAACTCTCTTATTCTAGACTTAAAGCCAAAACTTAAACCAAAAATATTAATCACACTAATAAAAGCAATAATTTTCTGTATTGATACTTGCTCTACCAAAGCCTCAATGCTGTCTCGAGGGCTTCCATTTCCCAACTGATAGATGACATATCCAGTTGTAAATAGAAAAAATATTAGCGTCATGTATGCATAAAAATTTGGAACACTACTTCTAAAAAAGACAATAATATAAAACAATCCTGCTGGAATTAAAATTCTAAAAGCAGTTTTGGCAAAATAGATATGTTCATACAAATAAAGATCATGCGGAGTAAGGCCAACGCCGGCAAAATGAATTGTCCCAACAAAGAAAAATATTGATCCTAATAAAGCAAGATAGAAATTTATTTTGTCGTCCTTAAATAACCATGGAACAAACAAAAACCCAATGCCAACTGCTGCAAAAGAAAACATAGAGAAGTTAAAAAAAAAAGCTGATAGAAAATTTACGTCACCTGCCCTCGATGCATACCCACCCAAATCACTTAAAAAATTATGAGTAAACGAATAACCAACTTGCAATGAATCATGAATATTCCCACCTGGATAAAAATAAGCAGCTATAAAAACTGAAATAACAAAATATATTGAAACAAATCTTAAAATCGTAACGGTAAAAAAATTATACATTAAAGCCCTTTTCTTTTAATTAAATCAGCAAAACCAAAACTAAAAATTAATAGCGATATATTCATAGATAAAGTTACAGTTTTTTGCAATACAACATTTGTTCTTAAATCACTCATACTAATTTTCTCATAGAATAATTCCTTTTGATTAATTGGATCAATAACTGGCTGACCACTTATATAAACAGCATAGGCTATAGTAACAAAAACCATAATAATTGTACCAATAGTGTATTTATTACTTGAGGTGCTAAAAAGAAAGGCAAGGGAAACGAATATATATGCCAGTATCACTAAATTAAATGCATTTTGTACAGCAAAAATATGCTCGGGAAAATATAGATCAGCTGGAGTTAAACCAACGCCAGCAAAAAAAATACATGCTATAAATATGCTGATAGCTCCTATCCAAGAACAAACCAGTGAATAGATATTCTCATTAAATAATTTAGGAGTCATTAGAAATCCAAAACCTACAAGTAAATTTAAGTACATTGCACTGTTAAAGAAAAATGCAGAAATAAAGTTTATTTCATTTGATAGAGTTCTATAAAAACCAAGTTCACTAAGAAAGTTTGCTGTAAAGTCATATCCTATTTGAGTGCTGTCTAAATGATTGCCACCTGGATAAAAATATGCAGCTAAGCCAATAGCTATAAAAAAATAAGCAAGAAAGAATCTTGGAATATAGACGCACCAAAATTTATACATCTGATTATAATTGCGAGAAACTACTATAGATTATAAAAGCAAGAAAAACTGCGATAACTAAGTACATTAGTTTATTGTTAAGATTCATAAATACTGTAATATTAATTAATGATTAATCCTGAGAGATATACAGCATATAAAGATTTCTTTCCACACTATTTACGTGAGCATAGCAAAAAACGCACTAGACTTCTGCATTATATGGGCACCGGATTTTCAAACCTGCTATTAATTTCTTTAATTATTACACAAAATTACTATCTCATTCCATTAGTGCTACTTGCTGGATACGGTCCAGCTTGGATAGCGCATTTCTTTATTGAACACAATAAACCCGCGACATTTCAATATCCATTATGGTCATTAATTGGTGACCATCATATGACACTGCTAATGTTAACGGGCAGATTAAAAGATAAAATGTCTAAAGCTGGCGTTGATATTTAAATCAACATAATAAACCTTACCACAATCAAACTAACAACTACTTGACTGAATAGCCATAAGGCTCCTCTAATATTAGTATCCATGCTTTTTATATGCATAAAGCTATGGGCACCCCTTAAAAGAACGTAAATCCAACAATTAGCCAGTAAAAAAACATCATTAATATTTTGTAAATATGAAATTGTTGAAATCAAATAAAAAATAATTGGAAACTCAAATAAGTTAATCAAATTATTTTTAATCATAATTAACCATTCAGGTGATGCTAACTTTGGATCAAGTGGAATGCCATCTTTTTTCCATTTCTTATCATTATTCAATAGCCACACCGTTCCATAGGTATGAACGAAGCCTACAACCAGTGTGACAATTACTAGAAATAAAATTGGATATATAAGTGAATTAGTCAACTTAGAGCATTCCGCATAATCTAATAATCATATAGGCATTTATTAAAAATGCTCCAAGAAATAAAGGTGCTCTTACAGGAAGTCCACCTAAGATTAAATGGTTACCAAAGATATGATAGATGGAATGAGCTAGTCTAAAATAGAAAAAGTAACAGGCCAAATCTATAAACGTTTGATCAATATTATTAGTTGCAATAATAATAACTATTGTAGCATAAAAAAATATCGGAAATTCAAATAGATTGATTAAATTTCTTTGTGCATTTAGTAAAATTCTATTGCCATGAGAAAATATAGGGTGACGATAATCTTCACCTGTGCTTGCTTTGTCGATGTATATAGACTTTAAGCGTAATAATGTAACAAGTAAAAAAACAGCAGTAGTTAAGCAAAACATATTAAATACTGGGCTGAAAATCTCATATTCCATAGTGTATTCTCCTTGATTGAAATTAGAATCTAGCAGATTATATATTTGTTTACGATCAATAAAACAAATTTTTGAAAGGAGGTGGTCTATGTCTATTAGTAGTATTATGGAGCCCGCGATGTTAATCGAAGGTAACCAAAATCACGTAGATATTGGAAACCTTCACTTTATGAGTGGAGCTCCGAAATAAGAACTACAGAATAACCCTCATAGTAATATGGGGGTTATTTTTTATTTAAGATTTGGTTTAAATTTTCTAGGTTTGCCTTTTTCATTAACTGCAACATATTCCAAGGTACCTTCAGCAACGATTATTTCTTTTTGATTTTTTTCAACTCTTTTGGCTTCAAGTGAAAATATCATTTTTGATCCTTTAATTTCCTTTATAGAACCATAAACACAAATAAATTTACCAACATGCATAGGACTTTTATATTTAAGTTGAATATTGGCTAGTACTGCATCACCACCAGATACCATCATTGAATAATAAATACCACCATGTGCAACTTGCTTTGCAATCCATGCGCCGTGACCTGTACCGTACGGGTTAGTGTCAGGCGGTTGACAAATATTTCGAATTAATAATTTTTTCATATTTTTTTCCTATAATAATAAACAATCGCTATACCTGTTATACAACCAATTATATTAAATGCACCATCGAGAATTTCAAAATCTCTGTAAGGTATTATAAAATGTGTTAATTCAATAAAAAGACTAATGATTAATGCAAGCGTTATTGCATAAGTATATTCGTTTTTATTATTGTTGGTAAATTGTGCAAATAAACCTAATACCAAAAATGTTAAAAAGTGAAAAATTTTATCCAGATCTAAACCACTAACCTCCTCCAATTGACGTTCTATTGTGACAGGCCGTGTATACATAAATATTACAAAAGACGCGTAACCATAAAAGGTGATTTTTTTTAAAAATATAGGAATATTCATCATATAACTTTTATATAATTCAAGTATATTAACAATATGAAAAATATTTTGATAACTGGTGCTAACCGTGGAATTGGGCTTATGTTTGCGCAGTCTTTTGCTGATATTGTCGATACAGTCTATGCGACAGCTAGAGATTTAAATAGCTGTGACGAGTTAAAAAAAATTAAAAATATAGAAATATTGGAATTAGATTTATTAGATAAAAATAGCATTAAATCTTTTTGTGCTGAAGTCAAAGACATCCCTTTTGATCTTATCTTAAATAATGCTGGCACATTTCAAGATGAACAAATGGAAGAAACAAACTTAGACCCTGACTTATGGCTTGATGAAATAATGATTAATGCAATTGGACCCATTACTTTAACCCAAAAATTAAAAGAAAATTTAATGAGTGGAGTTGAAAAAAAAGTTGTTTTTATTTCAAGTCAGATGGGAAGTGTTGATGATAACTACTCAGGTGGATATTATTTTTACCGCACTAGCAAATCAGCTTTGAATTCTGCAGCGAGAAGTCTATCTATTGATTGGAAAGCAGACAATATTGCAGTTTTAATGCTTCATCCTGGATGGGTGAAAACCGACATGGGTGGATCCAAAGCAAAACTAGAAATTGATGAGAGCGTTAGTTGTATGCTTAGTGTAATAAATTCCCTCGATATTTCAAAAACAGGATCTTTTGTTAATTATGACGGGAAAAAGCTCGAATGGTAGAAAGTAGCAACCTTCCCGATCATTATAACGATATTGACAAAATATATGATGAAATATGGTCTCGGCTAAAGATTGGTAAAAAAGATCGCAATTCTGAATTCCATCAATGCTACGTGGCATCAGCTGGTAATGAATTTCCATCAGTAAGAACTGTTGTTTTAAGACATGTAGATAAAGATCTACTCACAATTGGATTTCATACGGATATAAGATCTAATAAAATCAATGAGATAAAACATAAATCTAATGTAACAGTTTTACTTTATGATCATGCTAGTAAAATACAGTTAAAAATTAATGGAATTGCAGAAATTAACCATAAAAATGCTAATACTGAGACAATATGGTCCAATATAAGAGATTTTAGCAAGAAATGTTATTCTGTCCAGTACGCTCCAGGTACTAACTCTAGCAAACCTACATCAGGCTACCCTGAGGAATACGAGGACACTCTTCCACCACCTCAAGAACTTGAATTGGGATACGAAAATTTTTCTCACGTGAGTATAGCTATAAAAGCTATTGAATGGCTTTATTTACATCAAAGCGGCCACCGAAGAGCTAAGTTTACGATTAATAAAACTAATATTGATAAGCAATGGATAGCTCCCTAAAGAATGAACGTTTTAGTAATCCTTATTATTGCAGCTATATTGCATGCTTCCTGGAATGCCTTTGTTAAAGATCAGAATAATGGTCTTGTAACGGTAACAATCATTTCTTCGACTATGGCTTTATTGGTTCTACCGCTGACTTTCATTGTTGGTTTGCCATCGTCTGAAATATGGATTTATTTATTAATTAGCACTGTGGCGCACACGCTATATCTACACGCTATGACCAGGGCATATTCTCTCTATGATTTTTCTATAGCCTATCCTTTTGCTAGAGGTCTGGCTCCACTCATAACAGTACTTATCTTAATAATATTTTTTAATGCGGAAGTAGATATGTTTGAGTTTATTGGAATATTGTTAATTGTAAGTGCAATTTTATTATTATTACCTAAGAGAATATCTGAAATTGGTCTTAAAAATATCATTTCAATGTTATATTTTCCACTGGCGATAGCTTTTTATACAATAGTAGATGCTGAAGGAATTCAACATGCAAGCAACCCATATCAGTACATAGTTTGGATTTTTATATTTACCTCAATACCTATGCTTACTTACAATTTAACCTTTAATAAAGATAATTTAATTAGCACTTTAAGTAACAATAAATTTAGGTTTTCAGTTACAGCTGTTATTTCCATAACTTCGTATACATTGGTTCTGTGGGCTTACACACAAGCACCAACCCATTACGTAGCATCGGTAAGAGAAAGTAGTATTATTTTTGCCTCATTGATAGGCTTGTATTTTTTTAAAGAGAATGGAGTAAAAAAGAGACTGCTGGCTGCGTTTATATTGTTTATGGGCATAGTTTTACTACAAATGTATGCGTGATAAATTAAAATAAATACAGCTATCAATTCACAATTAATCTTATCCCTAGTTATATTAAATAGGTAAAAATTTACTGTTGATTAGATTGTGAATCATTGTATCAATCAACTAATTCAACAGATACGATTCGTAATGAAAAAAACGGCTTACATCTTTTTCTACCTGCTTCTAAAGCATTCAATATCTGTTGTTTACTTCCAAATAATAAAAAATCTTAATTTATATTTAACAATTCCACTTTTGAAAGGGAAAAAATTATAATGGAACTTACTTATATTTACATGGTCATAGGATTTACGCTTGCAGCATATTCTGTTGTGGCAAACGACAGTGTTCAAACTCTGGGGACATTTATAGCTTCAAACTCAGATAAATTTAAATGGTACATATTGGCTGGAGCAGCTTCTTTAGTCTTGTGCCTTACGCTACTTAATGGTTGGTATTTCCATGATGATATTTCATATGGAAGATTAAACAAAATACCGTTCCAAGAAATTAAATGGTATCACGCAGCCGCACCTGGTTTTCTACTTTTACTTACAAGATTTGGAATACCAGTTTCTACTACATTCCTTGTTTTGTCAGCATTTGCGTCAACAGTTGTTTTAGAAAAAGTACTTGTTAAATCGGTTATTGGGTATGCATTAGCTGCAGTTATTGCATACGTATTATGGATTGTGATTTCTAGATATATTAATGAAAAATTTGATGAAGTTAAGAATCCTGAACGATGGCGTGTATTTCAATGGTTAACAACTGGATTTCTTTGGTACACATGGTTATCACATGACATGGCAAATATAGCTGTATTTTTACCAAGAGACCTACCCTTTGTAATGTTGCTTGCAGTTATGGGACTGTTAACATTTTTACTTTTTTATATTTTTTATGAAAAAGGTGGGCGTATTCAAAAAATAGTTTTAGAAAAAACAGGCACTCGATTTGTTCGCTCGGCAACTATTATTGACGGGGTTTATGCCTTCATATTACTCTACTTTAAGTTTTATAATGACATTCCTATGTCTACAACATGGGTTTTTGTTGGATTACTGTGTGGAAGAGAGCTTGCAATAGCTACAGTTGTAAGTGATTACAAGCTTGGTTATGTTTTTCCAATTATTGGCAAAGACTTCTTAAAAATGATTATGGGACTTCTAGTTTCAGTCGCAATTGTACTGGCTATACATTATGTAATTATACCTGGTGGATATGAGGATATAAACTTATCTCTAGCATGGTTGAGGCTATAACTTAGTTTTGCTTAACTACTCTTGTATTAAGACTAATCTAACAATAAATCACGTTAACAAGTCACCAGATGCTCAAATGTTTGGTGACTTGTTTCTCTCTAGCTGTCCAGGAGTGGGTAAAGATCTACTGGGTGATATACAAATCATAAAAGATTTAAATATTAAATATTTAATCAGTTTAGTGGAACACGATGAACTCAATCATCTAGGAGCTAAATATTTGTTTAAAGAATTAGATAAGAATAATATTCAATGGATTCATTTTGAAATTAAGAATTTTGGTGTCCCCACTTTAAATCAATATGATAAATTAAACTCTAATATAAAAAATATCAGTCAAAGAATTTTAAATGGAGAGAATATTTTTATTCATTGTATGGCTGGTCTTGGTAGAACCGGAATGTTAGCTGCTTTAATTTTGACTAAACTAGGTTTGCATGCAAAACAATCTATAGAAATTATAAGAAATAATCGACCAGGTTCAATCGAAACTGAAGCGCAAGAAAATTTTGTTTGTGAATTTAAATTAGATTAAAATATCGAGCAAGCATCAAGGCACACAGCAAAATAACAAAATATCTTAAAAATGTTGGATTGATATTAATCAAAAAATTAGAACCAATACGAGCACCTATAAACTGTCCAGCTATCATGACTAAAGCTATTGGAAATATAACCTCACCTAAATATAAAAATACAAATAATGCAGCAACATTAGTTGCAAAATTAAGTGCCTTTGCATTTGCAGTTGCGTCAATTAAACTTTTACCCCTTAAAGCAACACTACTTACTGTAAAAAAAGATCCTGTTCCAGGGCCAAACATTCCATCATAAAAACCAATAATTGGAGCAAATGTATATCTGTACAGGTTATCTGATATTCTTGCTTTGCCTGACACTTCCTTCATCCGAGGTGAAAAAATAAAGTATAAAACAATGACCATTAATACGGCTGGTATAACAATAGAGAGCGATTCATTGCTAATAAATTGAACGAGCACTGTTCCAATCAATGAACCTACAAATGCAGTAATCATTAATGGTTTCATTTGTTTTACTGTTATCTTTTTATATGCCAGCATCATATAAGTAGCTGTGCCTGTCCCAGCAAAAGATTGAGCTTTATTAGTACCCAGAGCAGTTAAGGGGGGTAATCCAACTAATATTAAAGCTGGTAATACTATTAATCCGCCTACACCGGCCAACGTATCAACAATACCGGCAGTTATAGCAATAAAAAATAAAAAAATGAATGTCTCTAATGAAAAAATAAATTCCATTTATAATTTAAAAAGACTTACGATGTCTTTTCCGTTCAACTGGATCAAGATATTTTTTTCTTAATCTTAGACTTTGAGGAGTTACTTCGAGTAATTCATCCTCATTAATATAAGCCATCATTTGTTCCAAAGACATAACTCTGGGAGTTACAAGTTTAACAGCTTCATCAGTGCCAGACGCACGAACATTTGTTAATTGCTTACCTTTAAGAACATTAATTTCCAAATCGTTGTCACGTGTATGTTCACCAACAATCATTCCTTGATATACAGGTGTTTGATGTGAAATGAACATAGTTCCACGGTCTTGTAAGTTAAATATTGCATAAGCAACAGCTGTGCCAGTGTCTGTTGATATAAGTGCCCCGCTCTTTCTGCCTGATACATCACCTTTATAAGCATCATACGCATGAAACAGTCTGTTCATTACACCGGTTCCACGAGTTTCAGTCAAAAATCTATTTTGATAACCTATTAAGCCTCTTGATGGCGCATGAAATATAATTCTTGTCTTACCAGCGCCTGCAGCCCGCATATCAAGCATAGAGCCTTTTCTTTGATTCATACCATCAACAACTGCACTAACATACTCTTCGTCCACATCAATAATAACTTCTTCAATTGGCTCTAGTCGATTACCATTGTCATCAGTCTTATATAAAACCCTTGGTCTGGAAACGATTAATTCAAATCCTTCACGACGCATAGTTTCAATTAAAACGCCGATTTGTAATTCACCCCGGCCACCAATTTCAAATGCATCTTTTTGATCATTTTCAGCAAATGTAATTGCAACATTTGTTTCTGCTTCAGCCAACAATCTTTCTCTAATAGCAGTTGAAGTAACTTTTTTACCTTCACGGCCACCGAATGGAGAATCATTTACTGTTATTGTTACTGACATAGTAGGTGGATCAATTGGCGTTGAAGCAAGCGGTTCAGTTACCGAAGGATCACAAATAGTATCAGCGACAGAAGTTTTGGTTAAACCAGCAATACAAATAATATCACCTGCTTGAACCTCATCAACTATTACTCGCTCTGTACCTTTAAAGGTTAGTAGTTTTGTTAAACGTCCAGTTTCAATACTTTTTCCTTCTAGGTTAATTGCTTT
>ENA-OSJC01001440-OSJC01001440.1-marine-metagenome-genome-assembly--contig:-NODE-1440-length-19544-cov-13.371398_pt1 | contig 19544 bp, 19 predicted proteins | sample MGYA00237885_ERZ534234 | MGnify/ENA primary metagenome ERZ534234 (study PRJEB26413, sample SAMN06343907) | marine metagenome | isolation source: coastal waters | place: Atlantic Ocean: West Antarctic... | reverse complement strand
AGCCCTTCAGAAATTATTAAAGAAGCTATTGAGGAAACAGGAAGGGCTGTCAATCATAAATTAGAAAGATATCTTTCTACCTTGGGAACAATAGCAACTGTAGCTCCTTTGCTGGGATTGTTTGGAACTATTATTGGAATGGTCGAGCTATTTAGCTCATTTACTAGTAGCGGTAATGATGTTGCTGTTTTCGCCCGTGGAATTTCAATCGCTTTATATAACACAGCCGGTGGAATAGTAGTAGCTGTCCCAGCCATGATTGCTTATCGTTTTTTTAGGACAAAGATTGATACCCTTATTCTTGAAATGGAACAACAAGCAATTAAGTTAGTAGAAATTATCAACGGCAAAAGAAAGTAGAGGTGTTTAAATGAACTTTCAAAAAGGCAAAAAAACTGATGAATTCGAAATAAACTTTATTCCTTTAATTGATGTTTTGCTTGTTATTATTATATTTTTGGTTGTTAGTACAACTTTTGCTCGTTTTAGCCAATTAAAAATTAACCTACCAACAGCGGAAGCAAATATTGCTGATAAAAATCTTGATTATATCAATGTGACAATTAGTAAGGATGGCCAATATGCAATAAATCAAAAATCGATTAGCGCTCAGACCGTAGAAGATTTAACTAATAAATTAAGAGAGATATCTGCTGGTAATATTGACAACCCATTAGTCATTAATGCTGATGCTTTAGCATCTCATCAATCAGTGATCAATGTGATGGAAGCATCTCGGCAGGCTGGCTTAACTAAAATTACATTTTCTACGAAAGTTAATTAACAAAAAGTACCTATATTTTTATGTCGAAAGATCAAACGACTAAAGTTACCTTACCTGAATTTAAGAAAATCTATTCTAGGGTTTTTAATTACGCCTTAAAATATAAATGGATTCTATCTATTAGTATCCTTTCTTTATTTGTTTTAGCGATAACAAATACAGGCTTCCTTGCTTTAATAAAAAAAATAACAGATGAAGGCTTCGTTGAGCAAGCTTCAACCTCTTCAATCTTTCTGCCAATAGCTTTGGTGATGTTAATGACAATTAGAGCCCTATCTGGTTTCGTTTCAGGGTATTCAATGCGGTGGGTGTCTAGAAAAATTGTTGAAGATCTTCGTTTCGATGCCTTCAAAAGATTAATGATTCTTCCAGTCACTTATTTCGATTCGCATGCTTCAGGAAACATTGTATCTAAACTTACATATGAAACAGAGCAATTATCCTTTGTTGCTACGAAAGTTGCATTAGAGTCTATTCGTGAAAGTTTAACTATAATTGGAATCGTTAGTTATATGATTTACTTAGATTGGATGTTAACTTTTATATTTGCATTAATGGCCCCATTAATGGCTTTTTACTTAAAACTTGTGTCCCCTAAGCTTAGAAAAGCTGGGGGTGAAGTTCAATCAACAATGGGCGATATGACAAGCGCATCAGAAGAAGCTATTTCTGGACAACGTATTGTAAAAATATTTGAATCAAGCCTTTTTGAATTTAAGAAATTTTCACAAATTGTAATTCGAAATAGAAAAATGCAAACCAAATTAGCTCAATTATCGGGTGCTAATAGCTTTGTAATTGAGTTGCTTGCCTCAATATCACTTGCTTTGGTAGTTTACTATTCAGTCGGTAGGTTTACACCGGGAGAATTCGCAGCATTTGTTGGTGCTTTATTAATGCTAATTTCACCAATAAAAAAATTAACTGGAATAAATGAGCAAATTCAAATTGGCCTTGCTGCAGCAATAAGTATATTTAGCGTTATGGATGAAGATAAAGAAATTGATACCGGTAAAATTAAATTAAAAAAAATAACTGGATATATAGATTTTAGAGATGTGTCATTTTCTTACGAAAAAACAAAAAAACTTGTCCTTAATAAAATAAATTTACAAATAAGACCGGGTGAGAAAATTGCATTAGTAGGTAAATCGGGGGGAGGAAAAACTTCTTTAGTAAACTTAATACCTAGATTTTATGATTTAGATTCCGGATCTATACTAATCGATAAAGTTAATATCACTGATATCAAGTTAAATGATTTAAGGCATCATTTATCATTGGTCAGCCAAGATACAATTTTATTTAATGATACGATTTATAACAATATTGCATATGGGAGCCTCAGAACTATCAGCCCTAAAAAAGTTAAACAGGCAGCAAGGGCTGCTAATGCAAGTGAGTTTATAGATAAATTACCTGAAGGTTTTAATCACAAAATAGGGGATAGAGGTGTTCGTTTGTCTGGAGGACAAAAACAAAGAATAGCAATTGCAAGAGCTATTTTAAAGAATGCTCCAATATTATTGTTAGATGAAGCAACATCTGCCTTAGATTCCGAATCAGAAAAGTTTGTTCAACAAGCGTTAGATAATTTAATGCAAGGACGGACTTCTATTGTAATTGCCCACAGACTAAGCACGGTAATAAATGCAGATAGAATAGTAGTAATTGATAATGGTGAGATTGTTGAAGTTGGAACCCATCAAAGCTTGTTGAAATCTAAACAACATTACTTTCGATTGTATAAAAAAGGATTTAGCTAAATTTGAAATCAATCCACGAGAGTCTAAATAAGCAATATTATGATAAATCTTCTTGGATTTTAATCTTACTGCCATTAAGTTTTATTTATTTCATAATTATTACCTTCAGAAGTTGGGCTTATAAGATTGGTATTTTTAAAACGATTAGAATAGATGTCCCTGTTGTAGTTGTCGGGAATATAACCATTGGTGGAACAGGTAAAACTCCTCTGATTATTTGGCTACTAGAAAAACTAATAAAATTAGGTATGAAGCCTGGCATAATTTCTAGAGGTTATAATTCAAATGTTAATTCTCCTCAAGAAGTTTTTATTGATTCTGAAGTGTTGAACGTAGGTGATGAGGCATTAATGATGAAACTTCGTCACCAAAGAGATGATTTAGATATCCCTATATTTGTTGGAAAGAAGAGAGCTCAAGTTGGTAAGGCACTATTAAAGTCTTATCCTGATGTTGATATTTTAATTTCTGATGATGGATTGCAGCATTATGAGTTATATAGAGATTTTGAAATAGTTGTAGTTGATGAGGCGAGACAATTCGGTAATGAATTTTTAATTCCAGCAGGACCATTAAGAGAGGGGGTTGCTAAAGCTAGTAAAGTAGATGCTTTAGTAATTAATAGCCAATTCTTAAAAAAAAATTTGACAGATAAAAATGGTAACCCAGCGTATGGAATGAATTGTTATGGTGACTTACTGGTAAATTGCTTTAATAATATGATATCTGATTTAGACGTCCTTGAAAAAGAGATAGTAGTAATAACCGGAATTGGTAATCCAGAGAGATTCTTTAAGCAATTAAGTGTTGCTGGTCTAAAATTTAAAAAAATAATATTTAATGACCATCATTTATTTATAGAGTCTGATTTTAAGGATTATGATGATATGGATATCATAATGACTGAAAAAGATGCTGTGAAGTGCAAGAGTTTTGCCAAGGAAAATTTTTGGTATTTACCTATATATGCAGATGTAGAAGAAGGGCTATTAAAAAAATTGATGAAAAAATTAAGGATTAATTAAATGGATAAAAAATTATTAGACATCCTTGTCTGCCCAGTAACTAAAGGACCACTTATATTTGATAAAAAAAATAATGAGCTTATATCAAAATCAGCAAAACTAGCTTATCGAATTGAAGATGGGATACCTATTTTACTTGAAAGCGAAGCTAGAAAGATTTCTGGAAAGATTTAGAATGAATTTTAATGTCGTTATACCAGCTAGATATCAAAGTACAAGATTACCAGGTAAGCCATTAATCGATATCGCTGGCATTCCTATGGTTATAAGAACAGCAATTCAAGCAAGTAAAAGTGGTGCTCAGCATGTAATCATTGCAACTGACGATGAAAGAATAAAAAATACTGCGGAGAAACATGGTTTTGAAGCCTTAATGACCGATAAAGGTCATCTTTCTGGAACTGATAGAGTTTTAGACGTTGCTAATCAGAAGGGATGGCTTGATGATGAAATTATTATTAATGTTCAGGGTGATGAGCCACTTATTGACCCAAAATTAATTCAATTATTAGCTAAAGCATTAAAAGATATTGATATTAATTATGTTACAGCTTGTTCACGCTTTGAAAGTTTTAACGACTATTTAAGACCAAGTAATGTGAAAGTTGTATGTGATACAGAGCAATTCGCTACAAATTTTTACAGAGAACCTTTAGTAGCAGAAGAAAAATATTGGGATTCAAAAAAACAATTTCATCATATCGGCATCTATGCTTATAAAAAAAAATTATTAGATAATTTCTGTAGTCTACCAGCCTCTAAATTAGAAATTAAATTAAAACTTGAACAGCTAAGAGCTTTGGAAAATAATATATTGCTTAAGACATTGAAATATGAAGGTAAAACTTATAGGGGTATAGATACTCCTGATGATTTAGTTTTGATTAGAGAGTATTTAGCGAAGTAAAATCTATATTGCATCATCACCTCTTTCACCCGTTCTAATTCGTACAGCATCTTCAACATTCATAACAAAAATTTTACCATCACCAATTTTTCCAGTATGAGCAGTTGTAGTAATTGCATCAATAACTTTATCGACCATAGTGTCGGCGACAACTATATCTAGTTTTACCTTTGGTAGGAAGTCAACTACATACTCAGCACCCCTGTATAGCTCTGTATGACCTTTTTGTCGGCCAAATCCTTTAACTTCAGTAGCTGTAAGGCCCATTATTCCTAGTTCAGATAATACTTCTCTAACTTCATCTAGCTTGAATGGTTTTATTATCGCTTCTATTTTTTTCATTTTTAACTTCCTTTTATATAAATGGATTATATTTGCTTGTAATTGGGTAGCGCCTATCTTTACCAAAGGCTTTATGAGTTACTTTTGGACCAGGTGCAGACTGCCTTCTTTTAAATTCGCTCATATGAATTAATTTTATAACTTTTCTTACTTCTTGTGCTGAATATCCTTCATTAATTATCATTTTTACACTTTTATTTTTTTCAATATACAGATCAATTATGGCATCAAGCACATTGTAATCTGGTAGATTATCTTGATCCGTTTGATTTTTAGATAGCTCAGCAGAAGGGGCCCTCGTTAATATTCTTTCTGGGATAATATTTTTAGTACGGTTGATTTCTTCAGCAATTTTATAAACCAAAGTTTTTGGGACATCTTTTAAAATAGAGAACCCACCAACCATATCTCCATAAAGAGTTGAATAGCCAACAGCAACTTCACTTTTGTTGCTTGTCGCTAAAACAATTCCATTAAATTTATTTGCATATGCCATCAATAAAACCCCTCGAATTCTTGCTTGAATATTTTCCTCTGTAACATTTATCGGAAGATTTTTAAATTCTGAAGACAAAGACTTATCAAATGATTTCATTAAGGGTTTTATTGACTTTACTTTATGGTCAATTTCTAAAGTATCTGTAAGTTTTTTAGCATCTTCAAGACTGACTTTTGAAGTATAAGGACTTGGCATCATTATAGTAGTAATATTTTCTTTTTTACATGCTTGAGAAGCAATATAGAGTACAACAGCTGAATCGATACCTCCTGATAAGCCAATAAATACATTTTTAATAGAGTTCTTTGATAGATAATCTTTAAGAGCAAGCACTAATCCATTTAATAAAATTTTTATCGGTGATTGAGATTTCTTCAGGCTAATCAGGCTGCCTACTTTTTCAATTCTTTTGATATCAATTATTTTATTCATAGATTTAAATTGTTCAAGGTAATCGATTAACCCATTTTTATTATTGTAAACAAATGACCCTCCATCAAATAGTAAATCATCCTGGCCACCAACCAAATTGAGATAAATAAGAGTAGATCCATTTAATGAAACCCTTTTCTTTAATTCTTTAATTCTAGTTTCATATTTATCAATTTCGTATGGTGAAGCATTAATACATATAATGTAGTCAACATTAGGTAATTTCTCAGTAGTTCTACCCACCCATATATCTTCACATATTAATAAGCCAAACCTTCTACTTTTATGGGAAAAAGTAAGGGATTTATTACCAGCCTGAAAATATCTTTTTTCATCAAATACGCCATAGTTTGGCAACATCTGTTTATCGTATGTTTGTTCTATTTTTCCTCTATATAAAATAGATGCAGAATTAAAAAGTGCCCCTTTAAAGCTTCTCGGATGCCCGACAATTATTTTTAATCTTGGAAATTTTTTAGCAAGCTTTAGTAAAGCATCATTACATTGCTCAATAAAATTTTTGTTTAGAAGCAAATCCTCAGGCGGGTACCCACAGATACTTAACTCAGGAGTGATTAATATCTCTGCATTTGATTTTTCAGCAATATTTGCATGCTTTACTATAAGCCTATAATTAGATTGAATGTCTCCGACAGTAGGATTAATTTGTGCTAGGCTAATCTTCATATTTTGTTAGTATTCTCCACCAGCATTCTTAATTAAATCAACTATATCTTTATCTTTATTTTTTAATGCATAAACCAGAGCCGTTAAACCATATTGGTCTTTAGCTTTCAAATTTACTTTCGCATCAACTAAGAGCTTTATTAATTTAATTGATTTACTATGGATAGCGTAATGAATTAAATATGTACTTTCATTGTCTCTATGATTTACATTAGCTCCATGAAGTATTAAAACTTTTGCAGCTTTATACTCTTTATTTTTTATAGCCCACATTAATGCACTCCATTTAGAGCTATCAGTAATATTAACTTTTGCCCCCTTGTACAGAAGAAGATTTATTGCATTTTCATTACCATTCGCTGTAGCGTGAATTAAGGCTGTTTTACCATATCTATCTTTTAATTCAACTTTTGCTCCATTATTGATTAGAATCTCTATTGTTTTAACATTACCACTTCTACACGCCAACATTAATACAGTTAAACCTGAATTATTTCTACTGTTCGGGTCAATACCACCTTTTAGAAGCAAATCGATAGTTTCATGATGTCCTGATGTTGCAGCTAGTCCATAAGCAGACCAGCCATCTGGATCTGTAATTTTTGGATTTGCATTATTATTAAGAAGAGCTTTGACAGTTTCATTATGGTTTTTTTTTGAAGCGAACATTAGCGCAGTCCAGCCATCATTTTCTACTTTATTCACTTCTGCCCCTCGAGAGATCAAGTATTTAACTACTTCTACCTGATTTTTTCTTGATGCATACATTAGTGCATTAACATTATCTTTATCTTCAGTATTTGGATCGCCCCCACTGCTAATAATTGCTTTAACAGTCTCAAGGTCACCTTTGGCAGATGCGGTGAGTAGGTAGGGAATTTCTTCGGCATTTAGTTGAAAATTATTACAAAAAATAAAAATAAAAATTAATATGTATAAATTTTTTTTCATTATTTTACTTTATTTTTCAATGCTTGAGCCATTACTTGACCCATAGTTGCTGGCGACTCAGAGATCCAAACACCAGATTTTTTTAAGCGATTTATTTTATCAATGGCTTTACCAGAGTTGCCAGATATAATTGCACCAGCATGCCCCATTCTTTTTCCTTCCGGTGCAGTTAAACCAGCAATATATGCAACAACAGGTTTTTTTATATTTTTGGTTATAAATTCAGCAGCAAGTTCTTCGTCAGACCCGCCAATTTCACCTACCATAATTATGCCCTCTGTATTCGGATCTTCTTCAAACATCGCCAAACATTCTATAAAATTAAGGCCCTTTATAGGATCCCCACCAATACCAACGCAAGTTGTTTGACCTAGTCCATTCATTGAGGTTTGATGGACAGCCTCGTAAGTCAGAGTGCCAGATCTAGATACAATTCCGATTACCCCAGGCATATGAATATTTCCGGGCATAATTCCTATTTTGCATTCATTCGGAGTAATAATACCTGGGCAATTAGGCCCAATAAGAATAGTATTATTTGACTCAATTATTTGTTTTACTTTTAACATATCAATCACTGGGATGCCCTCAGTAATGCAAACAACAATTTCAATGCCTGCCTCACTTGCTTCAATAATAGACTCTGCAGCAAACTTTGGAGGGACATAAATCATTGTTGCATTTACATCTGTATCATTAATTGCTTCTTTCACACTATTAAAAACAGGTAGATTAAGGTGGGTTTGTCCTCCTTTACCTGGAGTGACGCCCCCGACAATTTTAGTACCATATTTAATTGATTGTTCACTATGAAACGTACCTTGCTTACCTGTGAACCCTTGGCATAAAACTTTTGTATTTTTATTTATAAGAATAGACATTTAATTCTCTAAAGTACTTAGATCAACTGATTTTTTTGCGGCATCCGTTAGGCTATCAGCAGAAATAATGTTTAGGTTACTTTTTTTTAAAATTTCTTTTCCTAGCTCGACATTTGTTCCCTCTAGGCGAACTACTATTGGTATTTTAACCCCAACTTCTTTGACAGCAGATATTATTCCTTCTGCAATAATGTCACATCTCATAATTCCACCAAAAATATTAACTAATACAACACCGACATTTGAATCAGAAAGTAAGATTTTAAATGCTTTACTAACAGTTTCAGGTGTCGCGCCGCCTCCAACATCCAAAAAGTTTGCTGGGAGCCCGCCAGAGATTTTGATTAAATCCATTGTGGCCATAGCCAATCCTGCCCCATTAACCATGCAACCAATATTACCTTCTAACGCAATATAACTTAACCCACTATGAAAGGCTTCCACTTCTTTTTTGTCTATTTGTGACCAATCATAAGCATCGCTAATTTCTTTATGTCTAAATCTAGCATTATCATCTAAACTTATTTTGCTATCGACAGCAATAATTTCATCACCTTCTGAAATAACTAGAGGATTAACCTCAAGCAGCGATAAATCTGTTTTTTTAAAAAAATCAAAAGAAGAATAAAGAAATTTTTCAAATTTTGTAAGTAGCTTTTCTTCTATACCAAGCCCAATAGCCAAGCTATTTTTTTGAGAAGAAGTCAATGACATATTAATTTTACAATGTACTTTGGTGATAGATTTCGGGTCTTTACTAGCTATTTCTTCTATGTCCATACCACCAAATTTCGAAGTTATAATAACTATAGATTCTAATTGTCTGTCTATTAAAATTGAAAAATACATTTCTTTTTTTATTGAAACTGTTTCCTCTATTAACAATTGCTTAACAAGTTGTCCGTGAGGTTTATTTTGTTCAGTTATAAGATTTGTACCGAGAATGAGGGATGCAAAATCTTTTGCCTCTTGAGGGGTGTTGGTAATTTTAATACCACCAGCTTTACCTCTTCCACCTGCATGTATTTGTGCTTTTATTGCTAGGCTTGAATTAAACTGCTTAGCAATCTCAAAGGTTTGATTGATGCTATTCGAAATTTTGCTTTTAGGAACATTTATTCCATTAGCCTTAAGCAATTCTTTAGCTTGATACTCATGAAGATTCATTTAAATTCTTTAAACTAATTACTGATTTCAATATGATATCAGAATGCTTAATTGATTTTATAGAATGTACATAAAGCTTTTATTTAAAAAATATTACCTTTCTATTTTAATGGGTATATTGAGACTGTCCCTGCTTTCATGTCTGGAATGATTAAATGAGTTTTATCCTTACTTAGTGCAATATCGGCTGCAGCCTGAAAGCCCTCTAGAATTACTTTTGATTTACCATTTTTAAATTCATATATCTTTCCTTCTTTCCAGCTACTTATGTATATTGTTTCATTTTTTATTGCCAAACCATCACCGCCTGGAAAACCTTCACCTAATTTTTTTATTTTTTTAGTTTCAGTATCTGCTTCAAACAACTCTCCACCCCAATCAACTATTAAGAGCTTATTATTCCCTATTAGCAATACTCCATTCGGTGCTTTATTATTCTCTGTTGTTTCGTCGAAAAGAACAGTAATATCACCAGCTAAATTCATTTTAAAAACAATTCCACCTGTTTCAAAATTGCTAGTGTCTGTAATATAGAAATTTCCATCAGAATCTACATCAATATCATTAAGGAAAACTGGGGTTTTTGGAAAAGCCATTGTCGAGCCGAAAACTGACCATGTTCCATCGGTATTAACCTCAATAATTACGTCTCTATCCGTTACGTATAACTTTTCTTTATAAAAGACTATCCCTTTTGGGTCGAAGAGCCCTGTTGCAAATGGAGTGATATTTCCTTTTTTATCAATTTTACTTATTTTCCCATCACGGTCTTTATCTTTTTCCCCTATTTCAGAAACATAGATATAGCCATCTGGACCTTCTGCAACTGATTCTGGCATGTTCAGACCTTCATATTTCACCTCATGGGCAAAGCTTAAATTGGTTATGCTGATTAAAGCCATTAATGCGATTGTTAGTTTTTTCATTTTTTACCTTTGTTAAATTTAAATTTTTTTATTTGCTAAGTTTCCATAACGTAGAATTAGGACTGTCACTTACAAGGTAAATATTACCTCGAGTATCAATTTCAAAATCTCTAATGCGCCCAATTTTATCCTTAAAAATAATCTCTTCGCCTACGATGGTATTATTTTTATAATCTAATCTGATGAGACTTTTCCCATTGAGCGAGGATACGATTAGATCTCCCTGCCATTCTGAGAAAACGTCGCCGTTATAAAACTGGATACTACTTATAGCCATTGAAGGAACCCAGGTTTTCACTGGTTTATCATATTCTTTTTTAAATGGAACATCTCCAATACTAAATCCAGAATATTCAGTTCCACCCCAGGCAACGTCTTTCCAGCCGTAATTTCCTCCAGCCTTAACTTTGCCTATATGATCGCCACCTCGAGGCCCATGATTTGAGAAATAAACTTCTCCATCGTGAGGTGAGATTGTCATACCTTGAGGGTTTCTAACTCCGATGGTATATATTTCTGGAAGCCATTTTTCTTTTCCATTAAATTTTGGATTATCCTTAGGGATGCCTCCATTAGTTTTAATACGAATAATGCTTCCAGGATGTTTTGTTGGCTCCTGTGCAATCATTCCTTCATCGCGTTCCCCAAAACTTGCAAAAAGCATATCATCTCTAATAGAAATTCTTGATCCAAAATGTTTATTGGTTGGAAGTTTAGGTTTGGCTATTAATAAAACTTCAAGACCTATTATCTGATTATCTTTTAATTTTCCTCTTGCAATGGCAGTGCTCGAGTTTTTCCGTGGCTTCCCATCCATATATAATTCTTTGAAGTCATGGCTGTAGGTGAAGTAAATATAACCATCTTGACTATTAAAGTGGGCGTCTAGAAGTCCTCCTTGAGAGTAAGCCATAGTTCCACCATTGTGACTAATATGCTGAATTTCATGCTTAATTTTTTGTTTTTTACCGGTGTTTATATCGATTTTGTATATACGACCACCCTTTTCTGTGACAATTAGGTGGCGATTATCGATAAATGTTAATGCCCAAGGATGGTCTAGCTCTTTGGTAATCGCATCTAGCTTGAATTTAGTTTTAGTAAGATCATACTTTTTGTAGTTACTAAAATTTTCTTCTGATTTTAGGCTGGATAAACCCAGGAAAATTAAAAAGCATACAGATGAAAAAATACTTATCTTCATTTTCATTTCCCTTGATGGAGGCGCGTGCTGGAATCGAACCAACGTCTAAGACTTTGCAAGCCTCCGCATGACCATTCTGCTACCGCGCCAATGTTTAATAACAAATAAGTTCGAAAAAAAACCAATTATATGAAAATTGGCTTTTTTAATATTACTTTATATTAATTAGTTTAGAAGCATCTTTTCTCTTGGCAACCCTCGTCTTTAAAACCTATAGATAATAAATATTCTGCCATTTTAACTTTGCCATCTTCATTCAATGCTCTTACTATTGAAACATCACCTTTAAGATTTTTAGTTTTATCAATTCCAATTTTAACTAAATAATCAACCATCGCTTTATGACCATTAAATGCTGCATGATGCAGTGCGTTAAACTCAGTAATAGGGTGCGTGTAAGTTATATTTGCCCCTTTACTTACAAGATACTCCATTACTTCTAATTGACCCTTTGCTGCTGTCATTAGGAATGGGGTCCATGCAAAATAACTATCATCAATTTTTACATCAGTAGTCTCAACATACATTTTTACAGTTTTAAGGTCGCCTTCATTAACAGCACCTGTGAACTCAAGTTCTTGATCATCATTAAGGGCTAATGCATTAAGTGAAAAAATAGCGACAGAAATTGCAAGTAAATTAGATAAAGCCTTCATAATATTTCCTTCAATTAAATAAAAAATTTGTTTGCGTTGGCAAACATTCTATACCAAGGACCAAAAGTTTCCCATTTTTTTGGGTACCATGAATTTTGATCAGTCCTAAAAACCCTCTCAGGGTGAGGCATCATTATAGACACTCTTCCATCTAAATTGGTTAAACCAGTAATACCCAAAGCTGAACCATTTGGATTCATTGGGTACAATAAAGTTCCCTTATGGTAGTTATCTACATACTTTAATGATATTAAATTAGATGATTGATTGAGTTTTAGATGGCCTTCGTTGGTAAACTTAATTCGACCCTCACCATGTGAAACAACAACAGGTAAAATACTGCCTATCATTCCGTCGAAAAATAAAGAATTATTTTTTGTAATTTCCACCATTACAAATCGTGCTTCAAATTGTTCAGACTCATTCTTAATAAATTTTGGCCATAAATCTGCTCCAGGAATAATTTCTTTAATATTACTCATCATTTGACATCCATTACAAACTCCCAGTGCGATAGTATCTTTTTTTTCAAAAAATTCTTGGAATTCATCACGTAATTTATTATTAAAAAGTATCGATTTTGCCCAACCCTCCCCAGCACCCAATACATCTCCAAAAGAAAAGCCTCCGCACGCAGCGAGCCCATTAAAATCTTTTAAACTTTTTTGTCCGCTTAGAATATCAGACATATGAACATCATAAGCTTCGAAACCGGCATAATTAAATGCTGCTGCCATTTCGCTATGACCATTAATTCCTTGCTCTCTTAAGATAGCAATTTTTGGCTTTAATTTCGATACATTAATTTGGGATGGGATTTCAAAATTAATTTTAGGCTTAATACCAGGGTTAGAGTCATCCAAAATAAGATTAAATTCTTCTTCAGCAGATTTAGGGTTATCTCTAATGGATTGAATTCTAAAACTAGTTTCTGCCCAAATTTGCTGAAGCTTACTTCTTGTTGAAGAGTAAATTAATGATGAATTATTTAAAATAGAAATTTTATGATCAATTGTTGGACAACCAATAATGGCTATGTTTAGGCTTAATTGTGTACCTAAATATTCCTTTATAAATTCTATATCTTTATTGGCTACCTGAATAACAGCACCTAGCTCCTCATTCAATAAAAATTCAACAATAGAGTTTTCTAATTCTAATTCTAATTTAAGTCCACAGTGGCCAGCAAATGCCATTTCAAGGACTGTAGTAACTAGCCCTCCATCAGATCGATCATGGTAGGCTAATAACTTATTTTCTTTATTTAAAAATTGAATACCTTTAAAGAAATTTTTAAATAATTTAGGATTGTCTAGATCAGGGACTTCAAAATTAGTTATATGGTTTACTAAATTATAACTAGAGCCACCCATTCTGTTTTTTCCTTCACCTAGGTCAATTAAAATCAAAGTACTTTCAGTATCTAAAGTTAATTGGGGTGTAAGTGTTTTATTGATATTATAAGATTCACTAAATGCAGTAACAACAAGGGAAAGGGGGGAGGTAACAGTTTTAACTTTATCATCACCCCAAGTTGTTTGCATCGACATAGAGTCTTTTCCTACTGGAATACTAATACCCAGAGCAGGACATAATTCCATACCAATAGCTTTTACCGCATTAAACAATTCGTGGTCTTCATGATCACTTCCAGATGCTGCCATCCAATTAGCGGATAATTTAATCAGACTAATATCTTCGATAGCACTCGCTGCAATATTTGTTAATGCCTCATACACTGACATTCTTGCAGATGCTGCTGCATTAGTTAGAGCAATGGGAGCTTTTTCTCCTATTGCAAAAGCCTCACCTGTTATTGAGTCAAATGTGCTTTTTGTTACCCCAACATTGGAAACTGGTACTTGCCATGGCCCCACCATTTGATCTTGGGCGATTAGGCCAGTAACTGATCTATCTGCTATTGATATTAGAAAGCCTTTACTTGAAACGCTTGGGTATTTTAGAACTTCACTAATTGCATCTTCAAGAGGGGAATCAAAGACTTCTTTTTTAATATCTAAGCTAAATGTTGAATTAATTTTTTTTATAAGCTTAGGAGGTTTGCCTAAAAGTACATCAAGATCCATGGTAACAACATCTTCTTTTAGAAGACTATCTTCAATTTTAAGAATTTTTTCTGCAGTAGTTTTTCCAACAACCCTAAAAGGACACCTTTCTCTTTTACAAATTTCAGAAAAACTTTCTAAATCTTTTTCATCAATAGCTAATACGTATCTTTCTTGAGATTCATTAGACCAAATTTCTTTAGGCGACATTCCTAACTCCTCATTATCAATATTGCGAATATTAATAATTGCCCCCATACCCCCATCATTAATTATTTCAGGGAAGGCGTTTGATAGTCCTCCAGCCCCAACATCATGAATGCTTAATATTGGGTTCCCATCAGCCAGCTGCCAACAACGATCAATAACTTCTTGGGCGCGTCTTTGTAATTCAGGGTTTCCACGTTGTACAGAGGCAAAATCAAGATTTTCTTTATTCGAACCTGTCTTCATACTTGAGGCTGCCCCACCACCCAAACCAATTAACATTGCAGGGCCGCCTAGTTGAATAAGTAAATTTCCATCCTTTAGTTGTTCTTTATGGGTATGAGCAGCACTAATGCTTCCAATCCCACCAGCAAGCATAATCGGCTTATGATATCCGAAATTCTTACCCTGAATTTGATATTCTAAAGATCTAAAATAACCTAAAATATTAGGCCTTCCGAATTCATTATTATAAGCAGCAGACCCAATAGGAGCATCAATCATAATCTGCAAAGACGAAGCAATCCTATCTGGCTTACCAATATTATTTTTTTCCCATGATTGAATAAAATTAGGAATTCTTAAATTAGATACAGAAAAGCCAGCCAATCCTGCCTTTGGTTTAGATCCTCTACCCGTTGCTCCTTCGTCACGAATCTCACCACCCGCTCCTGTAGCTGCACCAGAAAAAGGTGATATTGCAGTGGGGTGATTATGTGTTTCAACTTTCATTAAATAATGAGTAAGCTCGCTATTGTCTAAATAAAGCCCATTAATGTCAGGATAAAATCTTTTAATCATTGACCCTTCAATAATAGAAGAATTATCTGAGTAAGCGACAATAGTTTTTTTTGGTGAAATTTTGTGTGTATTACGAATCATAGAAAATAATGATTCCGACTGCTCTCTACCATCTATAACCCAACTCGCATTAAATATTTTATGACGACAATGTTCCGAATTAGCTTGAGCAAACATCATCAATTCCGCATCACTTGGATTTCTATTTTCAGACGAAAAGTATTTAAATAAGTAATCTATTTCATCATCTGATAAAGCTAGTCCTTCTGACTTGTTGAAGTTTTGTAATTCAGAAATACCTTTATCATTAATATTTATATAATTTAAAGATTTTGGCGCGTGATGAATAAAAAGTTTATTGATGTCATCTTGTTTAACAAAGATTGACTCAGTCATTCGGTCATAAAGTAGCTGACCTAAAGCTTCTTTCTCTCTTCTAGATAGGGGTTTTCCAGAATTTGTTATAAAGGAAATTGTTTTAATTCTTTCAATTCTTAAAATATCAATTCCACAATGATGAATAATATCGGTAGCTCTTGAGCTCCAAGGTGAAATTGTCCCAATTCTCGGGCCAATGAAAATAGTATTTTTAGGCACTAATACTTCTTTTATATCTTCACCATATGTTAAAATTTGGCTAAGAATTTTCCTGTCCTTGGAAGTTAGATTTTTTTTGCTTTCTATGACATGAAGATATGAAGAGGTAAGACCTTTAATATCAAATGAAGATTCTTCAGCTTCTTTTAATAAGGACGATTTTCTAAATTCTGAATAAATTCTAGAGCCATAGAAGGAACTGATAATATTTTTCTGCATTTTATGTGATTATAGTTGAGATTTTTATTTACCTAAATATTTTTAAGCAATTAAAAGCAAATAATTTATTGTAATAAGAATCATTCCCATTTAGAATATCATTCTTAGAAAATTTATAATAACAATTTTAAGAATTAAATATGAATGAATTCATTATTGTATTTCGTGAAAGCCTTGAAGCTTGCTTAATAATCGGAATAATCTATATATTATTAGAAAAAAATAATTTAAAAAAAGAATTAAGACAGGTATGGCTTGGAGTTTTTTCAGCGATAGTTGCGAGTATTATTGTTGCCATTTCATTAAATTACATCAAGGAATCTATAGGCAATGAATCCATCAGCGCTCTGTTTGAAGGGATTAGTATGTATATTACTGCAGGACTATTGTGGTATGTAATTTTCTGGCTTTCTAAACATGTTAGCCATAGAGATGGTATGGAGAAGAAAACTAATCAGGCTATTGCTGCATCAGGATGGGGTATATTTTTATTAGTTTTTTTTGCAATCCTTCGAGAAGGTTTTGAAACAGCCTTATTCCTGCTAGGAAGTTTTTCTATGTCAGGAACTTTTTCGTATATCGGTTTTTTTGCAGGATTGAGTCTTGCACTATTGATTGGCTATGGAATTGTCATTCAGGGAAGAAAAATAAATTTACGTTTATTTTTTCAAGGAACAACGCTTATGTTGGCAATTTTTGCTTCGGGTATGGTTGCTTTTGGTACTCATGAGGTTGAAGAATTTATTGTAAAAGGAGATCGCTTAAAATGGGTTGGGTTGCAAGATGAGAAACAAATTATAAGAGCATGGGACATATTAAAACCAACTAAAGAATTGCAAGAAGGAGCTAACTCTAATTTATATTCATATAATATAAATAATAAAAATATGTATACTCATATTCTGCATGACAAGGGGAGAGTAGGCGTCTTCTTAAAAGGGTTTATTGGTTATAACAGCAACCCCAATTGGTTGGAAGTTATCCTTTGGCTGATATCTTTGATTTTTGGTGTCGGTATGTGGAGAAAATTTTATTTTAAAAGAAGTTAAAATATTTATCTAAGGATGAAATACTATTAAAAATTTATTATTAATTGCTTTATTTTTTCTAATTGGATGTTCAAACCAAGGACAGGATGAGCTAACCTCTAAAGTCTTTACAGACGATCATGAATATTTAACTCAAATTAGCTTAGTTAAGGGGCACCTTTACGTTGGCATTGAGCTTTATAAAAACGAACACTTTGAAAATGCTAAGAGACATATGAAGCATCCTAAAAGTGAATTATATGCTGGTTTAATTCCCACCTTTGAAGCAAAAAATGCTAATGGCTTTGCATCTGAGTTAGCAGTCTTAGCCTTATCTGTTGAAAATAATGAAGAATTAAGTGTGGTTTCTAAGAACTATAAAAGCTTATTAAGAGCAATTAAGAAAAATGAAAATTATGTAGAGAGCAAAAGTAATATATTTGAAAATAAGGTTTTATTAGTAAAATCGTTATTGGAGATTGCTGCTGAAGAATATGCAATTGGTATTGTAGATGGAAATATCGCTAATAAATTTGAATATCAAGATGCGTTAGGATTCACGACTGTTGCAAAGAATATTCTTAAAAATACTAATTTATTAAGCCCACCAGAAGACTTGAAGAAAAATAAAATAATAGAAATAATAGAAAGCCTTTCTCCATTATGGCCATCACTTGTTCCAACGGAGAAAATTAATGGCGATGCAGTTAAAATCTTAACTGCAGTTAGTAAAATTAATTCACTCTAAGTGAGTATTAACTTTCTTTTTTAATATCTGCAGTAAGCCGTAATTCGTCAAGATATTTTTTTAATTTTGATTTTTGAAGCATGATTTTTATATCATCAATCTTTTCGTCTAAGGGTGGCGGAAGACTTCGTTTAATTTTATTGAGTTGGATAATATGCCATCCAAATTGACTTTGAACTGGAGTGTCTGTTATTTCATTAACTGTCATTTTTTTTATAGCATTTGAAAAAGATTCAACCATATCCTCAGCAGCAAACCAGCCTAAATTACCCCCATTATTTTTTGACTCCTTATCAATTGAATTTAGACTCGCTAATTCTATAAAATCACCACCTTTTTTTAAACTTTTAATTATGCCCTTTGCTTTATCTTTTGTGCTTACTAGGATATGACGTGCCTTATAATCATTTTTATTAAAGTTACTTATCAGACTTTCATATGATGCTTTAATTTCATTATTAGTAATTTTATTTTTCCTAATAAAATTTTGAAGGTAAGTTGTATAGATTAACTCCTTAAATGCTAATTCTGATTTAGAAAGAAAATCTGCCTGACTAGTTAAACCTTCTTTTTTAGCTTGTTGATATATTAATTCAAGATCAATAAGGCGTTTTACAATGTTTTTTTCCATATCATCAGTTATTTCAATACCTTCTTTCATAACTTCATTTTTTATAAAATGAATAAGATTTTTATTAATTAACTCATCATTTACTCGAATATCTTTTTCTTCAGAATATGTTAAATTTGCAAAACTCAAAATATACAAACAACAAAGTATTTTTTTTATCATTCTTATTCTTCCTCTTTGGTAATAGCTTTAATACTTAAAGCATGAATGGTATTTGGAAATAAATCACCTAAGGCTTCATATATCATTCTGTGTCTTTCCATTCTTGATTTCCCAAAAAATTTTTCACTAACAATTTTAATATTGAAATGACTGCCACCATTGTTACCAGAATGACCTCTATGTAATTCACTCTCATCATTTAAAATAAATGATGTTGAATTTAAGAAAGCTAGCCTTCTTTTTATTTCTTCTTCAATCATTTAAGGCAAACTTTTTTTGAATGGTTTCACTTCAATCTTTTCGTAAATGCCATATAGAACGAAAGGGTCGTTTTCAGCCCATTTTTTTGCATCAATCAGGGAGTCAAACTCTGCCACAATTAAGCTTCCTGAAAACCCATTAGGCCCTGGATCATTTGAATCAATTGCTGGTAGAGGCCCTGCTAATAGAAGCCTTCCCTCATCAAGCAAATGCCGGAGTCTTTTCAAATGCTGAGGCCGCTTAGCCAACCTCTTGTCTAAGCTATTCTTAACATCTGTTGCATATATTGAATACCACATATTAGCTTTTATTGACTTTAGCAATATATATAGTGACTGAAATTATATAAAGAAAGAGTAGTGCACTCATTCCAAATAATTTAAAACTAACCCAGGTATCTTCACTGAAATTCTGAGCAATATAAATATTTAGAAAGCCAAGAAATATAAAAAATAAAGCTGTTGACCAGGATAAATTTTGCCAGTATTGCTTTTTAAGCTCGACTTGACTTCCTAGAGACATTTGTATCAAATTTTTATTATAGAATTTATTAGCAACTAATATTACCAAGCCAAAAACCCAATAGATAATTGATGG
>ENA-OSJC01001435-OSJC01001435.1-marine-metagenome-genome-assembly--contig:-NODE-1435-length-19580-cov-8.465980_pt1 | contig 19580 bp, 25 predicted proteins | sample MGYA00237885_ERZ534234 | MGnify/ENA primary metagenome ERZ534234 (study PRJEB26413, sample SAMN06343907) | marine metagenome | isolation source: coastal waters | place: Atlantic Ocean: West Antarctic... | reverse complement strand
TCAGGAACAAATGTCTTTGTATCAATTTGATAGTTTGCCCAATGGGTTTCTAATTAATGGCCTAGGTAAAGATTATCATATTGCAAGGATTAAATTATTGAAATCAGATCTAGCAAGAGAAGAGGAAATTTATTTTTTCTATAACAGCACAAAGAAAATACTTAAAAAAATAAATGAGCCGGCAAGCATTTCATTATCCTTATCAAATCAATAATGTAGGCCGTCGCAATTATGGATCACAAAAAGGAGCCTGTCGGTGAATATTTTTACCTTTTCAATTGCGATAAGATTGACAGACTGGAGAGACAGACAACAAAAGAACAACCCTAGCTCAAATAGTTAGGGTTTTTTTTTATGGAAAACTTAGGGGTGTTGTTAATAAAAATATAGTTTAAGATATAAAAATCCTTTTTAAATTTACAATGCCATTTGATCGACCTAAAAATCGAAGAGGATGGATTATCTTAAATATCAAAGTAAAACTCTTAGCCAACTCAAGGCGACAGCAGTCAGACATTTTCACAAATTCATTAGAGAAAGGGACAAAGGACGGCCATGTGTTTCATGTGGGTCCTTCAATACCTCGGACGCCTCTCACTTTCATTCTGCTGGACAAAATCCAATAGTAAGATTTAACGAAGACAATGTACATCTAAGTTGTAGAAAGTGCAACTATTTTCTTGCTGGGAACCTTATCCCCTATCACATTGAACTTATCAACCGCATTGGAGAGGAACGGGTCATCGACCTACAAGACAAAGTTTCACGAGCAAAACAGACCGGCTATAAATGGGACCGCTTTTTCCTCATTGAAATAATTGAGAAGTACAAAGCTTTAAATAAAAAATCATGACTAAAAAAGAAGCCCTCAAAATCCTTTGGAATAATTACGATCAAATAAAGGAAATCGTTTTAAATATTGAATCTAGGTACACAAACAAAGGAATGTATCATGAGGATATAACTCATGACCTGTACATCAAAATTCAAAATGAGATTGATAAAATCGAAGAAGATCCAACCGAAGTCAAAAAATTTCTAGACCGATATTGGGATGGTCATTCGTTAAGTATATATAAGGTCGTGAAAAATATGTTTGTCGATATCATAAGGCGAGAAAATAAGGGGGTAAAACTCGAAAAGATGTCCAATAGTCAACTTGAATACATAGTCAATGAATGCAAAGACGATGACTTTGACAACACCATTCAACAAGACATGGACAAATATGTCGATACTTTTTACTGGTTTGATAAAAACCTTTTCAACCTGTACAGATACGAGTTTAAATCTCACAAGGGTCTGATGTCGGAAAAAACAAAACTATCTCTGTCGACCATATACAGAACAGTAAAGCGGTGCAAAGTCAAAATTAAAAGAAAATTTAAAGTTAAATACTATGAGCAAAAAAATAAAGGGTCTCGGTGATAAAGTTGCAGAGTTCACCAAAGCGACCGGGATCAAAACATTAGTCGACAAGGTTTCGCATTTAACAAAAAAGCCTTGCAACTGTGACGAAAGACAGGAGACTCTCAACGAATGGTTTCCGGCAAAGGGTATGTTAAAAAAAGACGAATACAATTTCCTGGTTGATTTCTTTAAAACATACAACAACATCAAGCTTGATTCATTCGAACAGCGAGACATGATTTTCGCAATTTATAACCGAGTAAACTCAAGCAATCAAAAGCCTAGCAATTGCGCCCCGTGTTTGGCTGGGATTGTTCAAAACCTAAAACAGAAGCTTGAAGATTATGCAGAATAAAAGACTAGAGAAAATATATAAGCTTAGAAAACATCCTGACAATCCTAGAGTAATCAAAGATGTAAAGTTTAAAGCACTGGTAAAATCAATTAAAGAGTTTCCCGAAATGCTAGAGAAAAGACCTTTAGTAGTTAATGAAGACCTGCAAGTATTAGGAGGCAACATGAGACTAAGAGCAGCTCAGGAAGTAGGGCTCAAAGAAATCTGGATTGATGTTGCTGAGGGATGGCCAATTTTTAAACAAAGAGAGTTTGTTATCAAAGATAATCTAAGCCTTGGTGATTATGATATGGACGCTCTCGCCAATGGTTGGGATCTGGAGTTATTAGACGATTGGTGTTTAGACTTACCTCCTATGTTTGGACCAGATCTCGAAGCAACAGAAGACGATTACACGGAGCCAGACAATATGCAAGTGGATGTTGTTCTTGGGGACTTAATAGAAATAGGAGAGCATCGATTACTTTGTGGGGATAGTACTGACAGCGACCAAGTGGCAAAGCTAATGAATGGAGAGAAAGCGGACATGGTTTTTACAGACCCTCCTTATGGTGAAAATATAAATTTCTCATACTTAGGACACACAACTAAATTAAAACATAAGTCAGAAATAATAAAAAATGATGAATTAAGTGGTGATAATTTAAATGATTTTCTAGTATCCATAAAATCTAACTTAAAATTGTTCAACAAAGGTGCTTATTATATTTGTTCTGGATGGAAACAACTACCAGTATTTCAAACGGTATTTGAACATAGTATGATGATTGTTTGGGATAAGAAACAATTAGGTTTTGGTATGGGTGATTACAGAAATCAAACTGAATTTATATTATACCATAAAAACAATGGTTCTTGGTATGGTGATAATTCACAAAGAAATGTTTTTGAAATTAATAGGGAAAACGACAATAAATTACACCCAACAATAAAACCAATTGCTTTGTGTGAAAAGGCAATAAACAACTCAAGTAAAAAGGGAAATTTAGTTTTAGATGCTTTTCTAGGTAGTGGCTCAACAATGGTCGCAGCCCACCAACTTAAAAGAAAATGCTTCGGAATAGAACTAGACCCAAAGTATTGTCAGGTTATAATTGACAGAATGCAAAAGCTAGATTCTGATTTACAAATAAAGATTAACGGAAAAGATTATGATAAAAAATGATTGGGAGTTAAAGCTAGGTTCCTATAGTGGAATACTATTCGGATTTCGGGAATACCAACAAAAAAACTGTACGGATTACGTGCTATACTTACCATTAATTGATTTATGCTTAACTATATATGATAATTAAAAGAGCTAAACCAACCCCCGAAGAAATGGTCAACTATTACCTAGGGGTTTTATACAAAACTAAAAAGGAAACTCACAGGATATACATCCAAGAAATGATCGGATTTCATTTAAAAGAAAACCCCTATCCATTGAACAGGATTTGTGAGACATTAAGATAAAAGAACAGCACAAGAACAGCACAAATATGGCAAAAGAAGATATAAAATCCAACCAATTTCAAAAGGGTCAATCTGGCAATCCAAAGGGAAGACCAAAGGGAATAAGAAATCGAAGTACTGTTGCCAAAGAAATCCTCAATTTAATGACTGAAGGTACAAATCCAGTCACCAGGGAACAGCAACAAATGAGTCAAGAACACATTGTCTATTTCGCTCTACTTAAAAAGGCCAGAAACGGAGACGTCGCAGCCTCTAAAGCGATACTTGACTCAGCGTATGGCCAACCAAAAGAAACAGTCGACGTGAACTCAGACGCTCCCTCTGTCGATTTCAGAACGCTGTTCAACTTCAAGAAAAATGAATCAGAAGATTAAGATTGATTTTAGTGAAAAGTATCAAGGTTTTTGGAATGATACTAGATACACTATTTTAACAGGCGGCCGAGGATCAGGAAAGTCATTCTTTGCCGGGGTGTTTCTTCTGGGCCTTATTCATGAGGAGCCTGGACATACAATTTTATTTACAAGATATACGCTGAGATCTGCATCGGTTTCAATTATTCCCGAGTTTAAGGAAAAGATTGAAATGCTAAACCTCCATCATAAGTTCAGAATTACCAGAGATGAAATCGTCAACATTGAGAACGGCAGCAAGATAATATTTCGAGGCATCAAGACCAGCTCCGGGGACCAGACAGCAAATTTAAAATCATTGCAGGGCGTGACTACTTGGTGCATGGAGGAAGCCGAAGAGATCGACCAGGATTCGTTTGATAAAATTGATCTATCAGTCAGAAGCAAGCAAAGACAAAACAGGATTATACTGCTATTAAACCCAAGCACAAAAGAGCATTTTATATATAAACGCTTTTATGAAGACCGAGGCGTTGAGGCTGGAGCAAACATAAGCAAAGGAGATACTTCATATATACACACAACGTATCTAGACAACGTTGAGAATCTTTCGGATAGTTATATCGAACAGATAAAACAAATGCGTCTTAGGAGGCCTGAGAGATACGCCGCCGTTATTCAAGGGAATTGGATTGAAAAGGCCGAGGGTATAATCTTCAGCAATTGGAAGCTCGGAAAGTTTAAAGAGGTTTCGCCGCCTGTTTTTGGAGCAGATTTCGGATTCTCAAAGGATGAAAATTCGTGTGTTAAAACTAGCATTGATAAAAACAATAGGATCATTTACCTAAAGATGTGTTTCTATTTGCCTGGATTAACAACGTCACAACTCCGAGAGCTTTACTCCAAGCATGTGGGCCAATCCCTATTGGTGGCAGATAGTGCAGAGCCCAGACTCATCCATGAACTCAAATCGACCTGCAACATTGTCCCAGCAATAAAAGGTCCGGGGTCAATTACCTATGGGATTTCACTGCTCCAGGATTACGATCTAATAATTGACGACGGGCCGGAGAGCGTTCCTTTAGTTCGAGAACTGAACAACTATGCCTGGCTGGAAAAGAAGAGTTCGACGCCATTAGATAAATATAATCATGCAATTGATGCAATTCGTTACGCCGTCAGCTATCAATTAAAGAATCCAAACGCTGGACAATATCACATTTTATAACATTTCTAGACCCAAATCGATTTCCTGATTCGTTTTTAATATATACCAAACAAAATGCAAGAATTTAAATTAACAGTGCCGAACAAACTATCTGAGATAACGCTTGGACAATACCAGCGGTTTAGCAAAATCCTAACGGATGACATTGACCAGGACTTTCTACATAAGAAAATGATTGAAATCTTTTGCGGTGTTCCATTAAAGCACGTTGATAATTTCAAGTACAGCTCAATTAAGAAAGTGACCGGGATGTTGACCGAGCTATTTGATCAGAAACCAAAGCTCACCAACAAGTTTGAAATGGCTGGAATCAAGTTCGGGTTTCATCCTAAGCTTTCCGATATGACCTTTGGGGAGTTTTTAGATGTTGATTCATATGCTAACGATTGGGACACGATGGACAAAGCCCTTGGGGTGCTATACAGACCCATTAAGGAGGAGTTTAAAGGATCATATCTATTGCAGGACTACAATGCTGAAAAGGAAACCTTCATGGCTTTAATGCCTTTGGATGTGGCTTTGGGTGCTGTTTTTTTTTTGTTGAATTTAAAAGACGAACTCACGAGTCGTATCCTCAGTTATTCGCAGGAGAAACTCAAACAGGATTATTATCAAATAGTCAAGCATTCGCCGAAAAATGGGGATTCTATTCGTCACTGTATAGCCTCGCTTCAGGCGATGTGACAAAGTTTGACGCTGTTGAAAAACTAAACCTTCAGACCTGCCTCACCTGGTTGGTGTTTGAAAAAGAAAAAAATGATTTAGAAAGACAAATGAACAATGCAAAAAGAACAGATAATTGATTCGCTATACGATAGATCTTTTTTAAACGAAGACGAATCGATTGTTTTATCAGAGGGATTTGAGAGGGCTTTAATTGGCGTGACAGCTAAAGAGCCAAAGGTTGCGATATATGATTTTTTTATTGCCCTGGATTGTGTTATTGAAGCCGAGCCAAGATTTGATTTCGACCAGGCTCTCGAATGGCTCGAAAGGTTTATCGAAATAAAAATTAAAGAGGATGAAAGTCTCACACCCATATTTATAAAAACTATATGAATACATATTTCAAAGTAATTGACGACATAAAAGCCTCACTCATTGCAGAGCCTTTTTGTAATACAGTGACCCAGGGAGACATCTATGAGGTTGATTTGAACAAGATCACCATTTTCCCACTGGCCCACATAATGATTGAGAGTATCGACATTCAAACAAATCAGATCTCTTTAGGGATAAGCATCCTATTCATGGATATTGTTGATTTCTCAAAGGATAGCGTCGTCGATAGTTTAAGAGGCAACGACAATGAAATGGATGTGATAAACAACATGCTTAATCTAGCTGCAAGGCTTCAGGCTGTAATGTCAAGGTCCAACAGTTATTCCGGAACCTATGAACTCGCCGGATCGTTTTCCTGCACTCCATTCAAGGAACGGTTTGAAAACAATCTCAGCGGCCTGAGTTGTGATTTCACAGTTAACCTAAGTAATAACATGACTAAGTGCTAATGAGAAAGCTAAGCGACTTTATGAAGTTTACAGACCAGGCACTAAATCAGTTTGGAAAGGATGTTGTCGAGCAGTCTCAAAAAAGACTCCTGAGAAAAAGCATGTTTCAAAGCAACAAGCCATCAAAAGGAAATCTTTACAATTCGATTAAGTACGAAGTTGAGACAATGGAAAACAGCATCTCGGTCAAGTTTCCATTCATGAAAGATGTAGACTATGCCAAATACATTGACCAGGGTGTCACCGGGAAAGATCCTTTTGATCTCCCTAAGGGTGCTCTTTGGTATGGTAAGCAAAGAAACAAGAACACAAAAAGCCCTTTTAAGTATGGATCTGGAACAGGAAAAGGATACATCAAAAGCGGAATAAATAAATATCTAGTCAAGAAAGGAATTCGAGGCGTTGGTGAAAAAAGAAAGGGTTTAATATATGTAATATCTAGGAGCGTCTATCTCTCTGGAATACCGGCCAAGTTCTTTTTTACAAAGTCATTTGATAACGCCTTTAAAAAACTCCCTCCAAAACTAGTTCAAGCTTTTGCCTTGGATATCAAGGATAAATTTAAAGAATTTACAACCTCATGAGCACAAAAATAAACGCACGCAGCCCCTTTTATTTAAATCTTACTGAGCCAGTACAACCATCCGAGTTGTTTACTTGTGGTATTGCAGGAGCAACAGGCTTTGTTGTTTCTAGTGGTGGTATTATTACCCTTCCAACCCTATCAAAAGGAACGATCGTTGGCCAAAGTGTTGACAATTTCGCAGCAATTGGACCAACTGGAACCCCAACACCAAGAACGCTAACTCTTACAATACAGATTCCAGCTGAATACAGCAACAATTTAGTCGGAACTATTCCCTGTGATGTGACTTTCACCCAGCCCAAACAGGCAGCTGTGGACACCCCCGCAGAAAACGACAATTGCCCAACCACTAACGGAACTATCTCAGCGCAAACATTAGCCAACTCAACAGGGACGGCCACGGTTGCAGTCAATGGAAAGTTTAACCCTGGTGCTGACTCAGCAATTTCAGGCTATAGAGTAATAAACAACCATCCAAGTTTCATAAATGCCTCAATCTCTGGGAACAATTTGATCCTTTCGGCACTTAGCACCTGCGGGACTAAAAAGATCTATGTCGAAGCGTTTCAAGCCGCTGACAGTTGCACGGCAGTCCAGGACGTAACAATCACTATAAACAACTGCACGACTTACAGCTGTACAACGGCCGGATTATCTGGGGGGTCAATCTCTCAAGATGGTCAAATAATTCAAAAACCAACTGGTCTGGGTCAAGTTGGGAATATTTACGCGGCATTAACTGGAGGGTCACCAATTAGTTCAAGCAACCGATTATCAGTAAACACAGGAACAGCAGATCGAAATGTGACTGTTTATTGTGATGTGACTATTCCAAACGGGTTTGTAAACTCTGGAGTTTTACCAAACAGATGTCCAGTTCCAATTGTACAAAATGGTACAGGCTTGAAAGCGGCAGCATGTCCAGGAGAGTCAGTCACCAACGCCGAGACTTTAGTCTTTAGCGGCTGGAGGGTTTTGGCTAACGGCACGACAATAAAGGGCAACGTTAGGCTCTCAAGCTCAAATTTAGCAATCACAAATTTCACAACTAATTTTCCAGCAAACACAGGCTCGAGCACTATTCCCAAAAATGTAGTAATCACCTTTACGGTTCCAAGTGACTACTCAAATGCTGGGGCTAAAAGTTGCACGCTAACAATATCACAAGAGGCGCCAGCGAATCCATGCGGATTGTTTGAGGCTCATTTGTCCCAGGGAGTTGCAGTGATCGGTGCTTTATGTCAAGGAAATTATGGTCCGGATATAATTGTTGCCTCTACAATCAATCTATCAAATGGAATCGGATCTTCTTTGAATGGAACAATCATGTGTAGAGGTGGAGGAAAATTTATAGGAGGCGGTTTGTATTATGCAATTACAGAATCACCACAAAATCCGATGGCCGGCCCAGGGATGACATTTAAAATAGTAAAAATAAACAACAACGGAACAGTTGAAGACGTCCACATTCGAACTTGCCAAACACTTGGCGACGGTAATGAGGGAGACATCGCACTTTAATCTTATACAAATGGCACTAAAAAGGGTAATCGTAGAATTATATATTTATAAAGGAGCAGCAGACAGCTACACCTCTGATGATAAAAAATACACAATACAAAGGGAAAGGATCCCAAACAGATCAAACATAATGATTGAAATCGCTGAACTTGTAAGAGATTATATCTCGATTGAGTTTAATAACAGCTATTCATCCGGTACATCCTCAACAATTTGGGCCACTGCGAAAGTGACTTATTATGATGAAAATGATATCGCATACACTCAAAACAATCCTGTACTAACTACCTACTTGGTTTTTGATGGGTACGGTGAATTTGAGGACGGGATCAATCCACAATTAAGCACCGGGGCCTTAATGACAAAAAGCACAATCTATCTTCCAGAGGGGACGGCTGGAAAGGTTCCAATCTTTGCCGAAGGTGTTGGAAAATATATAATCGGTGGAGCAACTACTCAGGTGACTGACAACGGAAACTCAAACCAAAAGATCCAATATATAAACGTTCCGGCCGATACAACTAGTGACGTTGTGATATATGCAACAGATGACTCAACCGTTGTAAAAACGGTCAAGGTTGTCCAAGTATGTGAGCCGACCTTCACACCGATAAAATGTTCCTTTATAAATCATTACGGGGCCATTGAGGACATTTACTTTTTTAAGAAGTCTGTTGAACGCTTTAGTGTTTCTGATAGTTCATATAATAGAAATATAATTGATTCGGCAAACGTGACCTATTCAACTAGCAAAGGGCAAAGGGAACGGTATAATGTAAACGCAAACACTACCATCACATTAAACACCGGATTTGTTCTTGAGGATTTCAACTCAGCAATCGAAGAGATGTTTTTGAGTGAAAACGTTTGGATCAGATACGAAGGGAAAACGCTCTCTGTAATTCCAAACAGCAAATCGTTCACATTTAAAAACTCATTAAATGATAATCTGATCAATCACACAGTCGACTTCGCCTTTGCGTTTGACAAAATCAACAACATAAGATAATGATCGGCATTCAATTATATATAGAAGGCGAACAGGTTGAGATGTTTAAGGATGAAAGCGTTTCACTTACTCAGACCATTCAAAACGTTCAAGATTTCTCTAAAATATTTGCTGACTATAGCCGTTCATTTTCTTTGCCATGTTCCAAGCAAAACAATAAAGTGTTTAAACACTTTTATAATAGCTCAATTCAAGGATTTGACGGCCGAACAAAAAAGGAAGCTGAGATCCATTTGAATTATAAGCTTTTTAAAAAGGGTAAAATCAAGCTAGAGAGTGCGGACCTAAACAATAACAAAGGGAACACGTACAAAATAACCTTTTACGGGAACACAATCAACCTAAAAGATGTTATCGGAAACGATAAACTCAGCACCCTGGACTTCCTTTCAAAACCTGAGCTTCAATTCAGCTACAATTCAACCAATATAATAAACTACCTACAAAACGGAAAGGATGTTTATCTGGGAGAGGTTATTGATGATGCGATCATTGTTCCGCTAATAACTCACACCGATCGACTGTACTACAATTCAAGCGAAGACACCGCAGGAAGCTTTAACCTCAATTATGGATCTAACGTTCACGGCGTTTTATACGACCAGCTAAAACCGGCAGTGAGGATTCACGTAATAATCAAAGCAATTGAAAACTATTACAACACAGCAACAAGGCCAAACGATATTTTTAAAAGTATAAAGTTTAGCACTGACTTTTTTAATAAAACAAACCTAGACTACTATAATCTTTATCTGTGGCTCCACAAGAAAAAGGGAGCCGTTAAAGAAGACGGCGAACTTTCTGCATCTATTTTCAATAACATGGCCCCGAGTTTTGCATCTATTAATGCACCATCAGTTGCAGGAATGGGCTTTTCGGCTTCTGATATATCCCTGGGAACACAGGCCCAGATCTATGATTATAGAATGAATTTAAAGATTGACACATCTTCAACCAAGTACACTTTTACAATGTACAGAAATGGAGTGATCTATTTGAGAAAGGAAAACCTTTCAGGTCCTCAAACGGTTTTAAAGAGTGATGAAATCCTTGACATTGGAGCAGGGACCTTTCAGTTTGAGATCAGTTCCGGAACAGTGTCAAATTACAATATAACAGGACTTGTGCAAAGGGCTAGAGGGGCTTTTTTAACTAGAGACAGGATTTTGTTTTCTGGGTCCTGCGATGTCACTTCTGAATTTAATTTCATTACAGGAAATCAAGTTCCCGACATTGGTGTTTTAGACTTATTAACGGGCCTTTTTAAGATGTTCAATTTAACAGCCTATTATGATGAATTAACTGAAGAAATTAAGGTGATGACTTTAGATTCTTACTATGAAAGTAGTACTCAAACTTATGATATCACGGAGCACCTTGACAAAAAATCTAGTCAGGTCGAAGCACTTCTTCCGTATAAAGAAATCGATTTTAAATATGAAGGCACTAGCACATTTTTAGCAGCGGATCACTTACAGCGTTTTTATAAAGACTGGGGCCGTGAACAGTACAACGCAGGTGCAAAATATGACGGCAATGTTTACACTCTCCAGCTACCTTTTGAACATCAGAAATATGAACGCCTATTCAATGGATCAACACCCACGACAGTTCAATGGGGCTGGTCAGTAGACAAAGACAAAAAAAGCACGATCGGAAAGCCTTTATTGTTTTACCCTGTTAAAAATACCGGGAACAATATATCAGTCCTTCCCACTGTTGCATCAAAGCAATCCGTATCTAATTACTACGTTCCATCAAATTCAATTGAACTAACGGATTCAAACAATCTAAACTTTTCAGCTGAGCCAAACGAATACACTGGAAGCGTTTTTGATAAAACACTTTTCAATCAATACTATAAAAATTACATCGTCGACACCTTTGATTTAAGCAGACGCCTAACAAAGTTTAGGGCTTATTTACCTCTGAGCGTCATATTAAACTTAAAGCTCCAGGATAAAATCATTGTGTTTGAAAACGTCTATAAGATCAATTCAATTAGAACAAACTTTGAAACGGGTCTCTCAAATCTTGAACTTATAAACGTTGTGTCTGATCTCAAGATTATTGATTCGGATAATGATTTAGCGGACACAATCGACAAATCACTTGCAACCATTGACAGTACCAAAATAACTATTGATGTATCAACCTTAATAATATGATAAAACAAATTATTGAACTGCTAGAGATAGCAGCAGAAAACAAAATAAAAGGCGAGCATATTGATGTCGCTTTAGGTAAAAACAAGATTCCAGAAAGTTTTAAGGAAATGGTAAAATTAACACGATTAAAAAATGGCTGAACAAATAACAATTGATTTAAAAGCTGAGTTCGGAAAACTTAGAAAGGATCTTGAAGATGTCACAACGGAGCTCTCTCAAATCAAACAAGAGGCGGCGGCCTCAATGAAAAAACTTGAAGACGAAGCCAAGAAAACCAGCAAAGGCGTCCAGGGCTTAGGTAAAGCGTTCACCGGTGTTGGTGCGGTCCTTACTGGTGGAGCTTTTAAACTTGGGTCTATTATCCTGGAGAAAATGATTGAGCTTTTTAGAGGCAATCAGAAAGTGGTTGATGCTTTAGATAGTAGCATGAACGCCCTCCAAATTGTATTCAATGACTTCTTTGGGTTTATTCAAACCAATGTCGGCGGAATTGTTAGCTCATTTAAATCAATATTTGAAAACCCTTTGCAATCAATTAAAAATTTAGGCAAAGCAATACAAAAGAATTTTATTGAGCGAATCGAAAGCAGTATTGAAGCATTTGGATTTTTTGGAACTGCAATCAAAAAGGCAATTAGTGGAGACTGGACCGGAGCAATTGAGGCCGCTAAAATGGGAGGTAAAGAATTAGTCGACACAGTCACGGGAGTCGATGGATCATTTGATAAAATAGCAGATACAGCAGTCAAAGCAGGGAAATCAATTTCAGATTATTCATCAAACACATTAAAGGCAGCGGCAAGCCTAACCCAATTAAACAAACAATCTAAACTCGCAGAGGCTCAAAATGCTTTACTACTTCAGCAGTACGATAAAGAAGCGGAACTACAAAGAGCGATCAGAGACGACGTCACCCTTGGAATTGATGAAAGGATTGCAGCAAACAAAGAGCTGGGTCTAGTTTTAAACAGGCAAGAAGAAGCCATGAAGTCAAACGCACAAACGCAGCTCAACGCAGCAGAGGCGGCTCTGGCTTTAGATAAGGAAAACCTTGATCTTCAAATCGCAGTAATAGACAAAAAGCGAGAGATTGCAGACGTTGAGGCGGCCGTAACGGGCTTTAGAGCGGAACAACTAACAAACACAAACGCCCTAGAACAAGAACGCTTAGACGGCTTGCAGGCCATTCAAGACAAAGATGCAGAAGACAAACAGACATTAAAAGATCAAGGCGAACAAGATGAAAAAGACAAAGATGACCGACACAAAAAAGAGTTAGCCCGAAAGGCGGCAGAGCGTGCGGCCATGTACGAAAACCTTAACGCTATAATAAGTATCGCCGGAAAAGAATCCGCAATCGGAAAGGCTTTATTTATAGCAAAGCAGGCAATGAGAATAAAAGAACAGATTGCAGCAGCCAAAGAAACCATTCAAAAGATTACAATGAAAGCGGCAGAGGCTGGGGTTGATACTTCAGCAGGTTTCGCCAAAACAGCGGCGGCAGGTTTTCCACAAAACATTCCTCTTTTATTAGCTTTTGCAGGTCAAGCGGTCGGGATATTCTCAGCTATTAAGTCAGCAGTTAAAGCGGCCAAAGGAACAACAAAAGGAGCTGGCGGCGGTGGCGGTGGCGCTGTTGCTGGAGGTAGTGCAAATATATCAATCCCAAGGGTCTCAGCATCGGCCTCTGTTCCTGCTGCGTTTAATGTTGTGGGAAGCTCTCAAGGAAGTCAAATCGCTCAAGCCATAAACGGCCAAGATAAAACACCAACCCGGGCATATGTTGTAAGCGGTGACGTTTCAACTGGTCAGGCTCTGGATCGTGGAATAATAGAAAGTGCATCAATAGGATAAAATAAAAAAACATGAAAATAGTAGAACTAGTATTGGATGAAAACGGTGAAGACATGGGCATCACCGCGATCTCGGTAGTCTCAAGTCCAGCCACTGAGGAACGATTCATTGCTTTAAAAAGCCAGGAGTTTAAATTCGCCGAACAAGACAAAGAAAAAAGACTGCTCCTCGGTGCGGCCCTAGTCCCGAACAAGCCAATTTTTCGCAAAGGTCAGAATGATGATGAAGATTATTACATTTTCTTTTCTAAGGAGACCATTCGCAAAGCATCGGAGTTGTTTTTTATAAACGGCAACCAATCAGAAAGCACGCTCGAACATGATATAAAACTCGAAGGCCTTACGGTTTGCGAAAGTTGGATTGTGGAAAGTGAAGTTGATAAAAGCAGGCACTACGGCCTTGACGTTCCTGTTGGGACTTGGATGGTTTCCGTGAAGTGTTCCAATGATGACGTTTGGGAAAAAGTGCAAAACAAAGAGGTCTCCGGTTTTAGTATTGAGGCATTTTTTTCGGACCGTATGTCAGTCAGACCAAAAGATAAGACCTTAAAAGAAGAAGCGGCAGCCCAGGACTTTATTAAATCAATCACTAAAATATTAAAAGATGTCTAATAAAAAATATGAGTCCATGTCCAGGTTAACACCCAAGGGAGGGAACAGGGGCTGTTTATGTAAAGATAAAAAGAAATATCATCCTAAGTGTTGCACTGGACAAATGCAGGCCCAAGGGGTGGGAAAAGTGTAAAAAGTTCATAAAATATGACCCAAATCGATTTCCTGATTCGTTATATAGATATAACAAATTTTAAAAAATGAAAGCAATCGAAATTGTAAACCAAATCAAAGACGTTCTCGGAATCGAGATGTCGGAGGAAAAGGTCCAATTGGCAAGCATGAAGCTTGAAAATGGGACCGAGATAGAATTTGAAAGCCTTGAAAAAGATTCAGAGATATTCATTAAAAGCGAAGACGGGGAGGCTATTCCAATGCCCGAAGGAGAGTATCTTCTTGAGGATTCTAGAATTCTATGTATTTATAGTGAGGGTATCATTGGAGAAATCAAAGACGCAGATTCAGCAGAGGAAGCTCCAGAGGAAGAAGCTCCAGAAGAAGAAGTCGAAGCAGCAGACGAAAAAGAATACGCAACCAAGGAAGAGCTTGAAGAAGTGAAAGCCATGATCGAGGAAATGAAATCGATTCTCGAAAAAGAAGATCTAAGCAAAGAGGACGCCCCTAAAGAGGTTGAAAAAGTTGAAGAGGTTGAAATGAGTTCAGAAGTAGTTGAGCCCATAGCACACAACCCAGAGGCTTTGTCGTCTCATAGAAGTCATCACAATGACAACGTAAGCTCTCAATTGCAGAGAATACGACAAATGATTTACAAAAACTAAAAACTAAAAAAAATGTCAGATTTAAAATATACATCAAATGATTTGCTAAGAGCTCGCTCAAAGCAAAATACGATTACAGTTTCTGGATCAGTAGATTCAAATGGAGCTGGTGAGGAATACAATGTTGCAACGGACGCATTGAGCGTATCGCTTCCAAAAATTGAAGCTCACAACATAGGTGCTGAATATACATTCAGAAACACCGGAGCAGATGGGAACAATATTATCACCCTATCCCCTGACGCAGCGGATGCGTTCCACGGAACTATTGCAAACGCAGCAGCGGACGTAGTGGCTAGCGGTGTTGTAAACAAAGATTTCATCAACACTAAAGCAACTGCGAACAAAGGCGACTTTGTCACAATTAAAGCGGTGGCCTTAACTGAGTGGTACGTGAGCGGCGGAGTTGGAATCTGGGCGTCTCAAGCATAATTAATAATAATATAAAAAAAATACTATGGCAACTAGTAATAATACAATAAACAGTTCATTCACGGGGAAGGCAGCAAGCGGATATGTATCGGCAGCTTTGCTTTCTGGAAAAACTCTAGCCTCTGGAGCAATTGACATCAGAGACAACATTCAATATAAAGAAGTAATCCAAGTCATAAACTCGGATAATAATCTTTTGAAGCCGGGAACTTGTGATTTTACAAGTACTGGAACTCTCACAACTACAGAAGTTGTTCTCGAGCCCAAGGAAATCCAAGTAAATTTAGAAATTTGCAGCAGAAATTTTTTGAGTAGATGGGAAAGTTTACAAATGAAAGGGGTTAAATCTGGACTTCCTAAAACTTTTGGTGAATATATTCTCGAGGACGTAGTCAAAAAAACTGCTTCTGATGTAGAATCTGCAATCTGGACCGGAACAGTGACCGGTGATATTCCTTTCGATGGATTTGAAACTTTAGCAGCAGCAGATGCAAGCGTCATTGATGTGGCAAAAGTGGCAATTAGCGCCGTAAATGTCACCACAGAATTAAATCGTGTAGTGAGTGCAATTCCTCAGGCCGTCTATGGGGACGAAAGTGTTTCTATCATGGTGAGCACATCAATTTATCAAAGCTATATTTCTAGTTTAGGCGGATTTGGTGCAACGGGTGGATCTAATGCAACGGAAGGTATCGACGGAAAGCGACAAATGTGGTACAATGGATCTCAGCCTTTATTTTTCTTAGGAATCCCTGTTGTGCATTGCCCAGGCTTAACAAGTACAGATATGTTTGCAGCACGAAAAGAGGACCTAGTGTTCGGATCTTCGTTGTATTCGGAGCTGAATCAAGCTACAATTTTAGACATGTCAACGATTGACGGATCTATGAATTCAAGAGTAATTTTAAGAGGCTCGGCTGGAGTTGCAATTGTTCAACCTTCACAAGTTGTTTTTTACAGCTAAAAATTAACCATTAGTAAAGGGGGGTAAAACCCCCTTAACTATCTAAAAACCAGACGAATGGCATGTAATCTATCAAAGGGCTTTGCGATACCGTGTAAGGATATAAGCGGAGGAATATCCGCGATTTATTTAACGAACAAAGGATCAATCGCAACAGTCACTTATTCAGGAGACCAAATCAGTGACATGACCGGAACTATCGTAATTTTTAAGTACGAGCTTAATGGATCCGCAAATGCAATGACAACAACGCTCACAAGTTCAAAAGAAAACGGTACTACTTTTTACAGTACATCTTTAAGCGTGACACTACCTAAACTCTCAAAAGAGCAAACGGCAGAATTAAAATTAATTTCTTACGGTCACCCTTCAGTTATAGTGGTTGATCGTAATAATAATGCTTTCCTTTTAGGAACAGTAAACGGCTGTTCTTTGGAGTCGGCTACTATTCAAACCGGAGGCGCATTTGGTGATCTCTCGGGAATGGTACTCGAATTCCTATCGGAGGAAATTTCAGCACCAGACTTTATCAATGGAGCTATAACAACCAATCCATTGGCGGGCATGAGTTCGGCGAGTGTGACAGTGACAGCAGGGACAAACAGTTAATAACATTGTGTTTTGTTTGGGGGTGGTTTTGCTGCTCCCTTCAAAGCATATAATACAAACACATGACTAAAACAAAATACACCTTTAAACCCTTTGATTCTTTAGAGTGGAACAGCGTCACCGAAAAAGAAGCAGAAAACGCCTTAACAGAATTAGGATTCAAGGCTTTAAAAATTAAAAAGCTATACAACACAGCAATAGGGACTTTTAAACTACAATAAAATGCAGGTTATTGACAGAACACAAACAAATAACACCTTGAATTTTATACCTAAAACTTTCAATCCTACGGGATCAAATATTTTTAAAGTGGTGATAAAAAACGAAGAGCAAAACAAAGAGGTCCACAGCGCAACAGTGAGCACATTTCCGTCAGTCGATTATTATTATACATATACAGCAGGCTTAGGGCAAGACCAAACAAAAGATTTTACCTACTTACTGGAAATAACAAACACAGCAACGGGATCAATACTTTACCGAGACAAAATTTTCGCCACAAATCAAACTGTTGCCGATTATTCTTTAAATGCTGGAATCTATACAACAAACACAACGCAATCAAACGATTATTTAGTTTATGAATAATAGCGATTTTCACATTTTAAACCTGGCGGCCTATCAAACGCCCGAGATTATAGAAGACCCTCGAGAGGATTTTATTGCATACGGTGAGGACAATGATTTTTACAAAGAGATTATCGACGCCTTTCTCAATTCACCGACTACAAGCTCAATCATTACTGGAATAGTAAACCAAATTGCAGGGAAGGGACTTGCAGCTCACGACGCATCAAGAAAGCCGGACCAGTACGCACAATTTAAAAGCCTTTTTAAAAGTGAGTGTATTAAAAAAGTTTCAACCGATTTAAAACTATTGGGAGAGGCGGCCTTTCAAATAACCTACAAAGGGAAAAAAGTTTCTAGCGTTTCACATTTTAACCGTGAAACTTTAAGAGCTGAAAAATGCGACGCCAAAGGAGTAATTAACGCTTACTATTACCATCCGAATTGGCCTGAGTATAACGACCCCGAAGAGCTGACACGAATTCCAGTTTTTGGATCTGGAGCAAATAATGAGGTTTATATTATTAGGAAGTTTATCCCTTCAATGCATTACTACTCGCCACCGTCATGGGTCTCGGCTTTAAATTACTCAAAACTTGAGTGTGAAATATCTGAATACCTTGTAAATGAAGTGAATAATTCTTTTTCTGGGACCAAACTCGTATCATTTACAAATGGTTTGCCGACAGTAGAAAAGCAACAAATGATTGCCTCTGAAATTAAAAACAAATTAACGGGAGCAAATGGCGAAAAGGTGATTGTTTCATTTTCAGATTCACCAGACAACAAAACACAGATTGAAGATATTACCGTCAGCGATGCAGCGGATATTTATTCTTATATAGCTGAAGAGTGCAGCCGTAAACTTTTGCTTGCAAACTCAGTGACGTCCCCTTTATTGGTTGGAATAAGAGATGGAAACTCGGGTCTTGGATCAAACGCTGAAGAAATTTCAAACGCTCAAAATTTGTTTGAAAATATTACCATTAAGCCATTTCAGGAGTTAATCCTTGACGCTGTAAACAACATCTTGGGCCACAACGGAATTGCTCTTGATCTATATTTTAAAACACTGACTCCGATTGAATTTACAGACACTGCCGACCTAGTGACTAAGGAACAGATTGAGGAAGAGACCGGAGAGGAAATCGAAACCGATACAGTCCAAGAGGTGGTCGAAAAAACAACTCCAACAGCAGAAGCCGACGAAGACAACAAAGCCTCTTACAACGGGGCTCAGATAGCTTCAGCGCTGTCTATATTGCAGAATGTAAAGGAGGGAATTATCACAACGGACCAAGCAATCGTTTTCCTTGTTCAAATGCTTCAGTTTGATATCAATGTTGCAAAGTCAATGTTTGACGGAACAGGAACTCAAGAGCTTTTTTCTAAGATGGAAAAGGAGGAGGATTTGTCTGAAGACTTGCAAGATTTAAGTGAAGATCATGAAAATTTAGTAATTAATAACATTGAAAAATTTGGTGAGGACATTAATGATGAATGGGAACTCATTGAAGAAACAAAAGTTGTTGATGCAAAAGAAGAACAGTTGCTCAGCAAAATAAATTTATTTGCAAACACAGCAGATCCAGAAGACAAAAGCAAAGAAGACAAAGCCCTTTATAAATTAAGATATGTCTATGCTGGCAATCCACAGCCACAAAGAAAGTTTTGTACAACAATGATGAATAGGAACAAGGGCACTAAATACGGTTTGCTTTACAGGTTTGAAGATATAACCTCTTTGTCTGCTTTAGATCCCAACCCTGGACTCGGAAAAGAATCTGCTTCAAATTACGATATTTTTCTTTATTTGGGAGGAGTTAACTGTCGCCATTTTTGGAAAAGAATGTTATTTTTTAGAAAAAGAAATGTACAAGGGCAATTTTTACCACCATCTAAAACAGGCAATTTAGAGAATGATAAAAATGTTGGAAATGTACCGGGATTAAAACGGAAAGGAATTGAAGGAACACCCCCAGGGAAAAGACCAGGAAAAGGAAAAGCATAATTATGGCAGATATATTATTTTGTAGTAAGGACGATATTATTAGAAGAAGCCCAATTTTAGACGGCAATCTGGATGCGGACAAAATAGTCCCGGCTTTACACTTGGCCCAAGTTCAATATTTAAAAGAGATAATTGGAAGTGATTTATATGACTATTA
>ENA-OSJC01001432-OSJC01001432.1-marine-metagenome-genome-assembly--contig:-NODE-1432-length-19623-cov-4.949043_pt1 | contig 19623 bp, 13 predicted proteins | sample MGYA00237885_ERZ534234 | MGnify/ENA primary metagenome ERZ534234 (study PRJEB26413, sample SAMN06343907) | marine metagenome | isolation source: coastal waters | place: Atlantic Ocean: West Antarctic... | reverse complement strand
AAGAAAATTTTGAATTAATTTTATTTTTTTTAGCTCTGTTAACTCTTTACTGTTCATAAACTTAATTGACGAACCTTTAATCAGGAGAGACCTTTTAATCCTTCTTCCACTAGACTCGCTCATTCCTCTCCAGTTTTTAAAAGAATCAGAAATAAGTTTATAAGTGGGAATAGTTGTGATTGTCTTGTCAAAATTTTGAATTTTTACAGAGTTCAAATTAATTTCTATTACATCCCCATCAGCTCCATATTGCTTCATTGTAATCCAGTCTCCTATCCTGATTAGATCGTTTGTACTTAATTGAATACTTGCTACAAAGCCTAGAATTGTATCTTTAAATATCAAAAGAATAACAGCAGAAAGAGCCCCCATAGCTGTTAAAAAAGTTGTTATTTCCTTCCCTGTTATGATTGAAAATATATTTAGAATTGCTACAAACCAAATAAAAATTAAAACAACCTGAACAAAGCTTTCTATTGGCTTATCTTTAAAAGAATCTACTGTTTTTAAAAAAGACTTAATAGCTCTCAAAAAACTTCTTATTACCCATACAGCTAACAAAACAGTATATATCTCTAAAACTAAAAAAGCATAGTCAATAATTATTTCGAAATCAAAAAACCAAAAAGGAATAATCCAGTATATAAAAAATACTGGAACTAATATAGACACATAAACAGGTGTTTTATTTTCAACCAAATAGTCATCAAAATTAGTTTTGGTATTTTGAGATAAACTTTTAAAGAAACGTGATATAATTTTTTTAGAAAAAAAGTTAAGAATCCCGACTATTAAAAAAATAATAAATGTTAAAAACAATAAGTTTAAAATTTCTGAATAAAATGAAGATAGTTTCATGCTAATTAAAAAGTCATGAAACAATCTGTGTAATCGAATTATATAAATCATAATTTATTTTACTTAATATTTATTAGAATAATTCATCTTGGGAGTTAGATTTTTTTTTACCCAAATGATCATATGCAAACTTAGTTACTTCTCTTCCCCTAGGAGTTCTAACTATAAATCCTTGTTGTATTAAAAATGGTTCATACACCTCTTCTAATGTTTCTGAGCTTTCGGATACAGCAGTCGATAAAGTACTTATTCCAACTGGGCCTCCTTTGAACTTGTCAATTAGAGTAGTCAGTATTTTATTATCCATTTCATCAAGGCCATGTTTATCTACGTTAAGGGACTTTAGAGCAAACCTAGTAATCTCTAAATCAATATCTCCATTACCCTTAATTTGAGCAAAGTCTCTTACCCTTCTTAACAAAGAGTTAGAAATCCTTGGAGTTCCCCTACTTCTTCCAGCAATCTCAATTGCCGCCTGATTATCAATCTTAATTTCTAAAATATCTGAGCTTCTTTCAACTATTGACGATAAAAGTTCTGTTTTATAATATTCTAGTCTACTATTAATTCCAAATCTAGCTCTCATCGGAGCCGTTAAAAGTCCTGATCTTGTTGTTGCTCCAATTAAAGTAAAAGGATTTAAATTAATTTGAACACTCCTTGCATTTGGACCAGATTCAATCATAATATCTATTTTATAATCTTCCATAGCAGAATATAAATACTCTTCAACAATTGGACTTAACCTGTGAATTTCATCAATAAAAAGAACATCTCTGGGTTCAAGGTTTGTTAATAAACCTGCTAAATCTCCTGGTTTATCTAAAACTGGACCTGAGGTTACTTTAAGATTTACACCTAATTCATTAGCAACAATATGAGCTAGAGTTGTTTTACCTAATCCTGGGGGGCCATGAAATAATGTGTGGTCTAAAGCATCGGATCTTTGATTACACGCCTCTACAAAGATTCGTAAATTATTTAAAATATTATCTTGTCCAGCAAAATCATCAAAACTTAATGGTCTTAAAGCTTTATCTATCTCTACTTCCTCGTTTGTAAAATTGGAATCAGTTGGGTCTAAATTTTCATTCATTAAATCAAAGATAAGCAAAAAGCAAATCCTTATTTAAATTTAAAACCTTTTGAAGCTAATGTTCTGTAATTTCTTCTTCTGGTCCAATTGGAACAGTCTGAAGAACAAAATCTTCTTTTTGCCCTGGCTTACTGTAATCATATGCCCATCTGTGAACATGAGGAATATCTCCTGGCCAATTTCCGTGTAAATGCTTAACAGGTGTTGTCCACTCTAATGTGTTAGATCTCCAAGGGTTTTGATCAGGAACTTTACCAAAAAACATGCTTGAGATAAAATTATACAAAAACACCAATTGAGCTGCTCCTGCCAATAAAGCAAAAAGTGTAATTATCACATTAATATCAGCTAAATCATCAAAATACGGAAAGGCAGTATTAGTATAATACCTTCTTGGAAGACCAGCCATTCCTATAAAATGCATTGGGAAAAATACACCATATGCTGATATTGCAGTGACCCAAAAGTGTATATATCCTAAATTTTTATTCATCATTCTTCCAAATAATTTTGGAAACCAATGATATACTCCAGCGAACAAACCATAAAGGGCTGAAATCCCCATAACTAGATGGAAATGTGCAACCACAAAGTAAGTGTCATGAATGTTAATATCAAGAGTACTATCTCCTAAGATAATTCCTGTTAGACCGCCTGTTATAAAAGTAGAAACCAATCCAATTGAAAAGAGCATTCCTGGATTAAATTGTAAGTTTCCTTTCCATAGAGTAGTAATATAATTAAACGCCTTTACTGCAGATGGAATTGCAATTAAAAGAGTTGTAAATGTAAATACTGAACCTAAAAAAGGATTCATGCCTGAAATAAACATATGGTGGCCCCAAACTACCGTAGATAAAAATGCTATAGCCAAAATTGATGCTACCATTGCTCTGTAGCCAAAAATTGGCTTTCTAGAATTTGTAGCTATAATTTCAGATGTAATCCCTAAGGCTGGTAATAAAACTATATATACTTCTGGATGTCCTAAAAACCAAAACAAATGCTCAAATAGAACAGGTGATCCGCCTTGATAATGCAACACCTCTCCTTGAACAAAAATATCAGAGAGGAAAAAAGAAGTGCCAAAACTTCTATCCATTATTAAAAGTAAAGCAGCTGATAATAAAACAGGAAAAGAAATAACCCCAATTATAGCGGTTACAAAAAATGCCCATATAGTCAATGGCATTCTAAATAAAGACATCCCTTTGGTCCGTAAATTAATAACTGTTACTATATAATTCAAAGATCCTAACAGTGAAGAAGCAACAAAAATAGCCATTGAAATTAGCCATAAAGTCATTCCCATACCAGATCCAGGTTGAGCTTGCGGAAGAGCGCTTAGAGGAGGATAAATTGTCCAACCTGCGGCAGCTGGACCTGCTTCTACGAACAAGGAGGATAACATAATTACACTAGATAGAAAAAATAACCAAAATGAAACCATATTTAAAAATCCAGATGCCATATCTCTAGCCCCTATTTGAAGTGGAATTAATAAATTACTGAAAGTTCCACTTAATCCAGCTGTCAAAACAAAAAAGACCATGATGGTTCCATGTATAGTGACTAAAGCTAAATATATGTTAGGATCCATTACTCCCTCAGGAGCCCATTTTCCTAAAAAAATATCAAAAACTGCAAAAGATTCTTCTGGCCAAGCTAATTGCAGTCTAAACAATAACGATAAAGCAATACCAACAAAACCCATAAATAAAACTCCAGTTATTAAATATTGCTTAGCGATCATTTTATGATCTTGACTAAAAATATATTTAGTAATAAAAGTTTCTTTGTGATGATGCTCTTGACGAAAATCAGTACTTTGATTGTTATCAGAAAGCAAATCACTAAATTCTGCTGATTCCATTTTTACTCTAATTCTAGGATTATTATCTTTATTACCTTCCATTTTTAATATTCTTTAAACCCATTTATTGCATAATCGATGAAAATGACTCTTTTGTGGATATCCATTTTTTAAAATCCTTCTCGGACTCAACAATAATTTTCATTTGCATATTATAGTGCGAAGTTCCACAAATTTTAGCACAAAGCAATAAATAATCAAATTGATATGGATCAAGACTTTCTTCCCCTTTAGCTATCAATTTTTGACTATTATCATATCTAATTTTATTTATCCTATTCACTTTATCAACTACATCAGAGTTCATTCTCATTTCGGCAGTGGTCTTTGTAGGTGTAAATGAAAATTCTGTTATCATTCCAGGAACACAATTCATTTGAGCTCTGAAGTGAGGCATGTAAGCAGAATGTAAAACATCCTGTGATCTCATTTTAAAAATTATTTTTTTGTTAACTGGAATGTGAAACTCTTGAGTAACGACAATATCATCCCATCCATTTGGGTCAGAAGAATCAATTCCTACAGAATTTCTTCCATCATAATCATTTAAAAATCTAACATTCGCATCACCAAGCACATTATCTTGTCCACCATATCTAGCTTTCCAGTTCCATTGTTGAGCATAAAGTTCAATTACAATTGCATCTTCGTCATCCTCGTTAAAATTCATAATATTTGACCAAGTAAGCATTCCATAGACAATTAAAATGAAAAACACAATTGCTGGTATTATTGTCCAAATTAACTCTAAATTATTATCGTGAGTGAAGAAAAAAGCTTTTCTATTATTAATTCCTCTGTACTTAAATGCGAAATAATGTAAGAGTGCTTGTGTGAAGGTCTGTGCTATTAATATAATAGCAAATGAAATCCATAGAAGTCGATCATATGAAACCCCGTGCTCAGAAGCTGCTTCTGGTAAAAGGACCTTAGAGTAAGCCCAAAAACAGTATATAGTTACAATATAAATAAACACAAGAAAAGCAAACATTAACTTGCCTTGAATGTCGTTATCTTTTTCAGTAGCTATTTGAGAATCATCTATTTTTTTTCCTAAATTATTTTGAGTTAATTGATAAATATTAGTGATCTGCCAAATAGCAATCCCCATTAAAAGTAATACCGCACCTGTTAACAATCCTATCATCTCAAATATTTAATAAACAAATTTTTCACTTTCTTTAAACAAAGGATCTCCACTAGGTTCTAGAGATACTTTTGAAATCGTACTGAAAATAACATAGATAAATAAACCAGCAAAAAACATTATACCACCAATTTCTGGTATGCCAATATACCATTGATCTCCAACGGTAGCAGGCATTATCATATTATAAAAATCCAAATAATGACCAAATAAAATCACTATCCCTGTCATTACAATTAGCCAATTAACTCTTTTATAATCACTATTCATTAAAACAAAAAATGGAAAAATTAAGTTGGTAACTAACATTCCCCAAAAAGGCACAGGATAATCTTCTATTCTTGTAATAAAATAGGTTACTTCTTCTGGAATATTTGCATACCATATTAGCATAAATTGAGAGAACCAAAGATAAGCCCAAAATACACTCACTCCAAACATAAATTTAGCTAAATCATGCATATGGTTGTTGTTTACTTTTTCTAAATATCCTTTAGATTTTAGGTAAATAGTCACCAAAGCTATGGTAGTAATTCCAGATACAAACATGCTAGCAAAAACATACCAACCAAAAAGAGTACTAAACCAATGCGGGTCAACTGACATAATCCAATCCCAAGACATCATAGATTCAGTAACGATAAAAAAGGCTAAAAATCCAGCTGAAAGCTGAAAGTTTTTTTTGTGATTAGAAATATCTTTTGCATTATCTTGAGCAAGTGAAAACTTTCTTGAGAAGAACCTATACAAGTTCCATCCCAATATATAAAATATCGCTCTACCAAGAAAAAATTTAGAATCTAAATATCCTGACTTTGCTTGAATTATTTTGTCGTGTGCTACAACTTCTGGATCCATCCAAACAAACACATGATTTAAATGCATTGTACAAAGAACTAAAATTACAAATACGATAATAGAACCAGGGAGAAGATATCCTGTTATGCCTTCCATAACCCTAAAAAGTATAGGGGACCATCCCGCTTGAGACGCCCTTTGTATTGCATAAAAAGCTAAAGTTCCCAATGAAATTAAAAAGAAAAATAAGGCTGCAACATATAAAGCTGACCAAGGTCTATTACTTAATTGATGATAAACATGTTCTTCATGAGAAACTACATGTTTTTCTGCCTCATGAACATCCTGCTTATGATCAGAACCATGTCCGTCATCTGAATAAGAAGCAACTATTGCATTTGATTCTTCAATAGAGTGAGGGGCAGTATAAAACCCATAAAAAAGACCAATAAAACCAAATGCCATCAAAGTGAAGGACAGTATTTTTATATTTTTTGTGACTGTAAACATTAATCTATTCTAATATTAAAACTATTTAACTAACTTTTTTCTTAAACTTAAAACATACTGAGATATTTGCCACCTTTCTTTAGAATCAACTTGACTTGCATGTGATCCCATCAGGTTTTTTCCATACATTAAAACATGATATATACTGCCTTCACTAATATCTCTATCGGCATAGCTGGGAATTCCTAAAAACTTTTCTCTAGTCATCAAAATACCTTGACCATCTCCTTTTGAACCATGACACACCGCACAATAAATTGCATAAAGCTCTTTACCTTTAGCAAGATTCTTCTCGTCTTTAACTAAAGGAGAAAATAAAGTGTTTTTAGCTAAATCATATCCTTCATTAGTATCTCCAAATTCATATGGAATCCATCCTCTTGGAATAGTGCCTTCAACAGGAAGTTGAGCTTCAATTCCATTTTTAAATGCGTCCGATTCGTCATAAGTTCCATAACCTACTGATTCATACATGTTAGGAAAAAACTGATAATTTGGCTTAGAAGAATCAAAACAAGATACCGTAATAAGGCACAGTAAAATCAAAACCATAAAAGTAAAGTTTTTACGCATGGCTAATTTTTTTATTATCATGTACTTTAGTATACAATACATCTGTTTGGTCAATTAACTTTTTAAGATCATTTTCATTACCACTAAATTCAATAACAATTAAAAACTTATCATCTGTTGTCTCAGGAATTGGATTTTCGGCTTCTTTAAAGGGCCATAGTTTACTTCTTAAATAAAATGTAATTACCATCAAGTGAGCTGAAAAATATACCGTTAATTCAAAAATAATAGGAACAAATGAAGGCATGTTTTCTATGAAAGAAAAACTGGGCTTTCCACCAATATTTTGGGGCCAATCTAATATCATAATATGATTCATCATCCATATTGCAAAACAAAAGCCTAAACATCCATATATAAATGCAGTTATGGCAAGTCGAGTTTCCTTAAGACCCATAGCTTTATCTAGACCATGAACAGGGAATGGAGTGTAAACTTCTTCAATCTCATAATTAGCTGCTTTAATCATCTTAACAGCGTCTAAGAGCTTGTCGTCGTCGTCGTATACGGCATGTAATATTTTATCAGCCATTATTTATCCCTTAATTTTTTATAATTATCACCTGATGATTTCAAAATTGTTTTTACTTCTGCCTGGGCAATTACTGGAAATGTTCTAGAATAGAGTAAAAATAAAACGAAAAAGAATCCTATTGTACCTAAAAATATTCCAATATCTACAAAAGTAGGCGAGAACATTGTCCATGAGGAAGGTAAATAGTCCCTATGAAGAGAAGTAACTATGATAACAAACCTCTCAAACCACATTCCTATATTTACAACAATTGAAATAATAAAAGAAAATACTATACTTGTTCTTAATTTTTTAATCCACATAAGTTGAGGTGAAAAAACATTACAAGTCATCATAGCCCAATAAGCCCACCAGTAAGGGCCAGTTGCTCTATTTAAAAACGCATACTGTTCGTATTCCACACCAGAATACCAAGCAATAAATAACTCTGTTATATAAGCAGTTCCTACTATACAACCAGTAATCATAATTACTATATTCATTAATTCTATGTGTTGAATTGTAATATAATTTTCTAAATTCGAAACTTTTCGCATAATAATTAATAGGGTATTAACCATTGCAAACCCTGAAAATATAGCTCCAGCCACAAAATAAGGCGGAAATATTGTTGTATGCCATCCAGGTATCACAGATGTGGCAAAATCCATTGATACAATTGTGTGCACAGAAAGGACTAGTGGAGTCGCTAAACCTGCAAGTACTAATGATACTTCTTCAAACCTCTGCCAATCTTTTGCTCTTCCACTCCATCCAAAACTTAATAAGCTATATATTTTCTTTTGAAAAGGCTTAACTGCTCTGTCTCTAATCATTGCAAAATCAGGAAGTAATCCAGTCCACCAAAAAACTAATGAAACTGATAAATAAGTAGAAATTGCGAAAACATCCCAAAGCAATGGTGAATTAAAATTAACCCACAACGAACCGTAAGCATTCGGAATAGGCAGAACCCAATACCCAAGCCATGGTCTTCCCATGTGAATTATAGGAAATAGTCCAGCCTGAATAACAGAAAATATAGTCATTGCTTCAGCAGATCTGTTAATAGCCATTCTCCATTTTTGTCTAAAAAGAAGCAATACAGCAGAAATTAAAGTTCCCGCATGACCTATTCCTACCCACCAAACAAAATTAGTAATATCCCAAGCCCAACCGACTGTTTTGTTAAGGCCCCAAACTCCTATGCCCGTTGAAACAGTATAAATCATACATCCCAATCCCCATAAAAACAAACTCAACGCAATAGAAAAAACTATCCACCATTGTTTATTGGCCTTACCTTCAACTGCTGCTGCAATATCTACCGATACATCATGATATGACTTGCTCCCAGTTACAAGAGGTTTTCTTATCGGTGATTCGTAATGAGATGACATATATTATATATTCTATTTTAATAAAACTTAAACTTCATCCGTATTTCTAACTTTTACATGGTAAAAAACATTGGGTTTTGTACCAACTGTATCTAATAAATGATAAACTCTTTCGCTCTCTTTCAAAACAGATACTTCACTATCCTTTTCATTGATATCTCCAAACTTCATAGCTCCAGTAGAACAAGCAGCAGAACATGCGCAAGTATCATTGAATTCCCCTTTTTCAACTCTTCTTCCTTCTCTTTTAGCATTAAGAATAACTGCTTGAGTAGATTGAATACAAAAAGAGCATTTTTCCATTACTCCTCTAGATCTAACAACTACATCTGGATTTAGAACCATCTTCCCTAAATCATCATTCATATTAAAATCAAACTCATCGTTATTATTATATAAAAACCAGTTGAATCTTCTTACTTTATAAGGACAATTATTTGCACAATACCTAGTTCCAACACACCTATTGTAAGCCATGTGATTTTGTCCTTGTCTTCCATGAGAAGTAGCGGCAACTGGACAAACTGTTTCACAGGGTGCGTGGTTGCAATGTTGACACATAACGGGCTGAAAAACAACTTGAGGATTTTCAGATGGATTTTCCATTTCTTTAAAAACAGAAAGAGAATCTGAAAGTCCATTAATATCATCCTTCGTTTTATTGTCTCCATCAAAAGTTTCTTCGGATGAATAATACCTGTCAATTCTTAGCCAGTGCATATCTCTTGATCTTCTTACTTCTGTTTTACCTACTACTGGAACATTATTTTCAGCATGACATGCGATTACACAAGCCCCACAACCCGTACAGGAATTTAAATCAATAGACAAGTTAAAATGATGTCCAATTGATCTGTCAAATTCATTCCATAAGTCAACTTCTGGAGAATTTACTGGAGTTTCTATATGATTTAACGAAACTTTAGTTATTGCATTCCAATCTTCTACATTTTTAGTATTAAAAACTTCTAACGTAGTTTCTCTAATAATATCTCCCCTACCCATTAATGTGTTCTGTAATTGAGTACAAGCAAACTCATGTGTTTCATCTACGGCTTCAATCTCTATGTTCTGTACAGAATTAAAGTTTCTATACAATTTAAATGCATTCACTCCAATCTGCATTTCTTTTTTCATTGCATTCTTTTTACCGTAACCAAATGCTAATCCAACAGCACCTTTTGCTTGACCGGGCTGAATAATAACTGGCACTTTTAAACTAGCTCCATTAACTTTAATTTGTGCATAATTACTATCTAAAGCACCGTTTGCGACAGTGTAATTTTTTAAACCTAACTCTTGAGCGTCAAATTTTGAAACTGTTAAATAATTATCCCAAGAAACTCTAGTTATTGGATCAGGAAATTCTTGTAGCCATGGATTGTTAGCTTGTTGACCATCACCTAAACCAGTCTTAGAGTACAAGACCAGTTCAAGACCAGAAGATTTTGAACTTGAAAGTTGTTCTGCACAAGTAATTGAATTAAATTTTAATTTTTTAATTATATTTTCAGAATTTGATTTAAAGAAACCATCATGCAAAGCCTGATTCCAAGACATGTTTTCTAGAATGTTTTGTTCCCAATTTTTTCTAATAAAATCATAAAAAGTTTTGGAGGATCCCATCCATTTCAATAAACAATCTTGAAACTGCATAGTGTCAAACAAAGGTCTAATAGTAGGTTGTGTTAAGCTAAAATTACCACTTACCATTTCATTATCTCCCCATGATTCAAAATAATGAGGGGAAGCAGCCACCCATTTAGATTGAGAAGCGGTTTCATCATTTTTCATTGAAAAACATACTGAAAAATTAGCTTTTTTGATTCCAGAAATAAATTCTTCAGAATTTGGTAGTGTGTAGGCAGGATTAACTCCTGACATTATAACTCCTTTTACTTTACCTGAATTTAAATCTTTAATTAATTCCAAAACCTCTTTATCATTTCCTTTTCTAATTAAAGATAACTCGTCTTTTATAAATGAAAGACTTTTTAACAAGTCATTGATTGAATAAGCTAATAAGTGAGCGTTCACATCATCAATTCCTGTAATAATTATACCTTTATTTCCTGCTTTAAGTAATGAATTTGCAATTTGTTTTATAGAAATTTCAATGTTATCAGGAAGTTGCCCTGAAACCTCGAGCCCAGAAATATATCCATATATCTTTGCCAAAGCTATTTTTTGTTGAGTTGGTGTTAGGGATATTCTTTTATCAGCATTGGCACCTGAAATACTCATGTTAGACTCAAGCTGAAAATGTTTAGACATTTTAGCTTTATTATTCCCATCCTTAACAGGAACTCTTCCTTTTACATATCCCGAATCATGACCACCCCCTTGCCAATCCCCTAAAAAATCTGCTCCAACAGAAACTATAACATCCGCATTTGAAAAATTATAAGTTGGCAATGCCCTTTCACCATACGCTATTTCAAAAGCATCTAAAGCTTTAGAGTCAGAAATAGCATCATAAACCACATGTCTAACATTTGAATATTTTTCTTTAAAATCCTCAATAATTTGTTCTGTTGAGGGGCTTGCAAAAGTTTGTGTTAAAAGAACAACCTCGCTATTTGAATCTTTCATTGATTCTAGCTCAGATACAATATTTTGGTTCAATAGATCCCAAGTTATGTCTTGTCCTTCTTTAGTTGGGCCTTTTAGCCTTAGACTATCGTACATTGAAAGAACAGAAGCCTGAACTCTTGCATTTGCAGAGGACTTAACTTTAGCTTTAATGTTTTTTTCAATTTTTATCGGTCTTCCCTCTCTTGTTTTAATTAAAACATTCGCGAAATCAAATCCATCTGCTATTGAAGTAGCGTAAAAATTTGAAATTCCTGGGATTATTCTTTCAGGCTGAACTACATAAGGGATAGAACGATTAACGGGTCCCTCACAGCTTGCTAGGGTAGCTGCAGCGGTACTAAAGCCTAAATATTTTAAAAAGTCTCTTCTGTTAGTGTTAGAATTTTTTAAGCTACTTTTATCTTCAAGAAACGAATCCGTAGGCAATTGCTCTGCAAACTCATTATTTTTAAGGTCTGTAATCATCTTGTTATCTGATGATAGTTCAGCTTCACTTTTCCAATATTTTTTACGGTTCCCCATTTAACAAATATATTTATTTAATAGTGACATTTTCCACATTCTAAACCTCCCATTTGAGCGGCCGTAAGTTCTTCAACTCCATACTTTTTCGATAATTCTTCATGAATTTTAGTATAGTACTCGTTATCTTTCACCTTAATATTGGTTTCTCGGTGACAGTTTATACACCAACCCATTGTTAGAGGAGAATATTGATATAAAATTTCCATTTCTTCAACTGGACCATGACATTTTTGACAATCTACACCTGCAACAGTTACGTGTTGAGCGTGATTAAAATACACAAAGTCCGGAAGATTATGAATTCTAACCCACTTAACAGGTTCCGTATCTCCTGTGTAACTTTGGGTCTCTTCATCCCACCCTACAGCCTTGTAGAGTTTTTTAATTTCGTTGGTATAAAAATCTTTTGAATATCCTTTTTCTAAATCTTCTTCCCCATTATAATCAGCAATATTTTCATGACAATTCATACATACATTAAGAGATGGTATTCCAGAATGCTTAGATTTTTTTGCAGAGGAATGACAATATTGACATTCTATTTGGTTAGCCCCCGCATGAATTTTATGTGAATAATGAATAGGCTGAATAGGCATATATCCCTGATCCACTCCCACTTGAAGCATATATCCGTAAGCAAAGTAAGCACTAGATAATAATAATATCACAACAGAAACCAATACTAAAAATTGATTTTTAACGAAAGCTTTCCAAATTGGAATTCCTTTTTTATTGTCTTTTTCTTTAATACTAACACCATTTTGAGGAATAAGACTTTTTAATGTTTTATTTATTAATATCAAAAGAAAAACTAGTACTATTAAAACAAAAGATAGTAGAACTAAAATAATATCGTTTGTTGTACTTGATCCTATATTTTCTACAACAGGTGCTCCACTTACTGGCGAAACTGGTTTTGGTGGAACATAATCTGTGTATGCTAAAATGTTATCAATATCTTCATTTGAAAGTTGAGGAAAGGAGTTCATCGCAACTTTATTGTACTCTTCGTAAATAGCTACCGCTTGCTCATCTCCAGATTTTATCATAGCTGCGCTATTTTTAATCCAAGTATAAAGCCATTCTTTATCGTACTTTGCAGAAACTCCTTTAAGTGCGGGGCCAATTAATTTTTTATTGAGCTTGTGACATGAAGCACAATTTGCATTAAACAATGATTTACCCTTGGAAATATCTAATTCTTGAGCGGATAAATTAAAAGATAAAAGAAGGGAAAAAAATAAATTTATCGCAATCAAATACAATAAGCTTGTCTTAGAAAAGAGGCTAGAAAAGTGTTTCAAAAATATACTATTTCCTTTCACTAACAATTAAATAATTGTATCAAAATTAAAGAGCGAAAATACAACACAAAAACCTTTTTAAAACCCCTTGTTATATCTAATTTTTAATTTATAACCATTCTAAATAAAATCAGAAAAAACTACTATATTTTTAAAAAATAGCACATATCTTTGTTGTAAATGAAATTTAAAAACATATTTTTTTTAACAACCTTATTTCTTACTTCATTAAGTTCTTTTTCACAAGTTGGTAAAATAGAATTAAATCAAGACTCTAAATTAACAGAACTAATGAAATTAAAAAAGGAAGTCAATGAAGAAACTTTTACTTCAGGACAGTTCACCATACAAGTTTATAATGGACAATATGAAGGTGGAGTAGAATTGATGGGAAAATTGATTTTAGAAAATAGATTTCAAGACGTGATTTTTAGCTTTGAAACTCCATACTATAAAATTAGAATTGGCAAATATGTATCCAAAATTGAGGCTATTAAGGAACTTGAAATCATAAAAAAAACCTTTCGTTCGGCTTTTATTTTAAAACCTTATTAATTATTTAATTTTCTTTTTTATTTCGACTTCAGAATAAGCTTCAACAACATCTCCTACCACTATATCGTTATAGTTTTTAATTTGAATTCCACAATCATATCCTTTAGCAACTTCTTTTGCATCATCTTTAAACCTTTTTAAGGAAGATAAGGTCCCAGACATAACAACTACACCTTCTCTAATTAATCTAATGTTAGAATTTCTAAATATTTTTCCATCAGTAACCATACACCCTGCTATAGTACCAACTTTAGATATTTTGAATGTTTCTCTAATTTCAGCATTACCCGAAATCTCCTCTTTAAAAACTGGAGAAAGCATTCCTTCCATTGCGTCTTTAAGATCATTTATTGCATCATAAATAATAGAATAATTTCTAATATCTATCTCCTCTTTATCGGCAATTTGTCTAGCATTTCCAGTCGGCCTGACATTAAATCCTATTATAATTGCGTCCGAGGCAGAAGCTAATAAAACATCAGATTCTGTAATAGCACCAACTGCTTTATGAATAATATTAACATGAATTTCTTCGGTGGAAAGCTTTTGAAAAGAATCTGTTAAAGCTTCAACAGAACCATCTACATCTCCTTTAAGTATGATGTTTAATTCCTTGAAATCTCCCAGAGCTATTCTTCTTCCAATCTCATCAAGAGTAATATGCTTTTGAGTTCTTACAGACTGTTCTCTTACTAATTGTGTTCTTTTTACTGCAATCTGCTTAGCTTCTTTTTCGTTTTCAAAAACATTGAATTTATCTCCTGCTTGCGGAGCTCCGTCAAGACCTAAAACTGATACAGGTGTTGATGGTCCTGCTTCTAAGATTAAATTACCTCTTTCATCTTGCATTGCTTTAATTTTTCCAGTATGTTGTCCAGCTAATAAATAGTCTCCTATTTTTAAAGTTCCTTTTTGAATCAAAATAGTGGACATATAGCCTTTCCCTTTATCTAAAAATGCCTCAACTACTGTACCAACTGCAGCTTTATCTGGATTGGCTTTTAATTCTAAAAATTCTGCCTCCAGAAGTACTTTCTCTAACAACTCCTCAACTCCAGTTCCTTTCAACGCGGATACGTCTTGTGACTGAATCTTGCCCCCCCATTCTTCAACTAGCAGATTCATGCCTGAAAGTTTTTCTTTTATTCTGTCGGGATTGGAATTAGGCCTGTCAATTTTATTAATAGCAAAAATTATTGGTACTCCAGCCGCTTGAGCATGACTAATTGCCTCCTTAGTTTGAGGCATAACGTCATCATCAGCAGCTATTACAATTATAACTAAATCGGTTATCTGTGTTCCTCTAGCTCTCATTGCGGTAAATGCTTCGTGTCCAGGGGTATCTAAAAAAGTTATTTTTTGTCCGTCTTTTAAAATAACGCTGTAAGCTCCAATGTGTTGAGTAATACCTCCCGATTCACCGGCTATTACATTTTCTTCTCTTATAAAATCTAATAAAGAAGTTTTACCGTGATCGACATGTCCCATTACCGTAACAATTGGGGCTCTTGGAAGTAAATCTTCTGGCAAATCAATAACCTCTTGAATAGACTCCTCTATGTCGGCTGTAACAAATTCAACTTCATAGTCAAATTCATCGGCTACTATAGTCAAAGTTTCAGCATCTAATCTTTGATTCATAGTTACCATTATCCCTAAAGACATGCAGGTGGAAATGATATCGGTTGATGTGATTTCCATCATTGTAGCAACTTCTCCTACAGTAATAAATTCAGTAACCTTTATTGTCTTTTTTTCTGATTCATTAGAAGCTAAATCTTCTTCAGACTTTAATTTATGTGAATCTCTTTTCTCTTTTCTATATTTAGCACCTTTTGATCTTGATGACTTACCTTGAAGTCTCTCTAAAGTTTCTTTTATTTTTTTCTGAACATCTTCTTCTTTGGGCTCAGCGGAAACTTTTGTAGTCCTATTTTTTATTGGGGAATTCTTTTTTGTAAAATCCTGACTAGTTTTGGGAGCTTCTTTAGCAATTCTAATTCTTTTTCTTTTAGATTGAAATTGAGTTGGTTTTTTCAAAGATTTAGGTTTCTCAAACTTATTTAAATCTATTTTTTCTCCTACTGTCTTTAAACCACTAAGTTTTTTATATTGAGTTTTAATGTTAGAATCTGACTTTTTTAACTCAATATTTTTTGTTAAATCTTTACTTGAAGAAATAATATTTTCTTTTTTAGGGGGAATTAATGTTTTTTCTGTTTCTACAGTTTCTTCAGTTTGCTTTTTAAAACTTTTTGGTTTTAACTTTTCTAAATCTATTTTTCCTACTTGGACAGGCTTTTTTACTTTTGCCCTAGCTTCAATAATTGCTTTCTGTGCAATTAATTTCTTTTCATTTTCTTTTTCTAACTGAACTCTTAAATCTTCTTTTTCTTTTCTCTTTTCCTCACTCAAACCATGTGATTCAACTTTGCTAGATTTATCAGACTGAAATTCTTGAAGTAACAGATTGTATTGATCAGAGGAGATTTTTGTTGTAGGCCTAGCCTCAATTTCATGACCATTAAATGCCAAAAATTCAACAGCTCTATCTAAAGAGATATTAAACTCTCTTAAAACTTTATTTAACCTTATTAATTTTATTTCGCTCATAAAAAACTTCTATTGTTTAATTAGAAAATTCTGCGCTTAGAACTTTTCTTATTTCTAAAATTGTTTCCTCTTCTAAATCAGTTCTTTTAATTAAATCTTCAACATCTTGTTCTAAAACACTCTTAGCAGTATCCAAACCTGCTTTCTTTAATTCTAGTAAAACCCATCCTTCAATTTCATCAGAAAATTCAGTTAATTCAACATCTTCCTCTGCTCCATCTCTATATACATCAATTTCATATCCAGTTAACTGTCCTGCTAGTCTAATGTTAAATCCTCCTCTTCCAATCGCTTTGGAAACCTGCTCTGGATCCATAAAAACCTCCACAGTCTTCTTTTCTTCATTGATTTTTAAAGATGATATTTTTGCAGGGCTCAAAGCTCTTGTAATTAATAACTGTGTATTGTTAGTGAAATTTATAACATCAATATTTTCGTTGCCAAGTTCTCTAACTATCCCATGAATTCTTGATCCTTTCATGCCAACACAAGCTCCTACTGGATCAATTCTATCATCATACGAATCAACAGCAACTTTAGCTTTTTCTCCAGGAATTCTAACCACTTTTTTTACTGAAATTAAACCGTCAAAAACTTCAGGTATATCTTGTTCAAACAGTTTTTCTAAAAACTTTGGAGAGGTTCTAGACATAACAATAGAAGGTTTATTCCCTTTTAATTCTACAGATTCAATTACTCCTCTGACATTATCACCCTTTCTGTAAAAATCTGAGGGAATCTGTCTGTCTTTTGGCATTATCAACTCATTTCCCTCATCGTCTAAAAGAATTACTACATTATGTCTTATGTGGTGAACTTCAGCTGTATAAATTTCTCCAATTAAATCAATGAATTGTTTATAAACAATCCCATTATCATGTTCGTGAATTCTAGAAACTAAATTTTGTCTTAGAGCCAATACAGTCCTTCTTCCTAAGTCTATTAACTTAATTTCTTCTGAAACATCTTCGCCAACTTCAAAATCAGATTCAATCTTTTGGGCTTCAGAAAGAGATATTTCTTGATTTTCATCTTCAACAGAACCATCCTTAACGACAGTTCTATTTCTCCAAATTTCTAAATCTCCCTTATCAGGGTTAATAATGATGTCAAAATTATCATCATCTCCATATTTTCTTTTTAAGGTGATCCTAAACACTTCTTCTAAAATTGACATTAGTGTAACCCTGTCAATAAATTTTTCATCCTTAAATTCCGAAAACGATTCAATTAAGTTTAAATTTTCCATCTTATATGTTTTAAAATTCTACTATTAATTTTGCTTGTTTGATTTCATTGAATAACAATGACTTATTTTTTTTTACTGAAACCTTTCCCTTCCCAATAGGTTTTGGTTCTCTTGATGTCCATTCTATTTTAACATTATGATTGTTAACTTCAGATAAGTTTCCGGTAAACTCTTCTCCACTAACACATTGTATAGTAAGCTTACGATTAATATTTTTAGAAAATTGCCTTTGTGAAATTAAGGGAGATAAAAGCCCAGCAGAACTCACTTCAAAGGAGTAATCGTCTAATTCATCTTCTAAGTTATTTCTTAAATATTTACCCAAACTTACACAATCAGAAATTTTCACCCCTTTATCTCCATCAATAATAATATTGATTTTATTAGAAGAGTTTATAGATAGATTTACCAAAAAAAGATTGGTATTATTTTCTAAATATTCATTAATTAAATTGTCTAAAATATTATCCAAGCTAAACTTTATTTAATAAAGAGGGGGACAATGTCCCCCTCTAATTTCCTTAATAAGTTGCAAATGTACATAATTCTAAAAGAACTAATATAGTTCCAACTGCAAAATAAAACAGTTGGCCTACTAGGGCTCGAACCTAGACTCTTCTGGACCAAAACCAGACGTGTTACCAATTACACTATAGGCCAATATAACATTCGGCAAATTTAGAATAAAGTTTTAGGTGAGCAAATAAATTATATTTAAAAAATATTGTAAAAATTTAATTATTAATATTGTTTAAATTCGCTTTCAAAAGTAAATAAGCATGAATCTAGTTAAGTTTGAGAAATGGAATACTATAATTGCTACCATAACATTTCTAATAGCTCTTGCAACCTATTCTTTGACAGTAGAGCCTACTGCTAGTTATTGGGACTGCGCAGAATACATCTCTACATCAGCTAAACTTCAAATTGGTCACCCACCTGGAGCACCATTATTTCAAATGCTAGGTGCTTTTTTTTCTTCATTTGCTTTTGAGCCTGAAAAAATAGCATTAATGGTCAATATGATGTCTGTTTTTGCAAGTGCATTTACAATACTTCTACTGTTTCTAACCACTACAATTATTGGTAAAAAAATAATTTTAAAAAATAATTCTATTTCAAATTCAAATTCAATTATAATTCTTGGTTCTTCTCTTATTGGATCTCTATGTTTTACTTTTTCTGATAGCTTTTGGTTCAATGCAGTGGAGGCAGAAGTATACGCAATGGCAACAATGATCATGGCATTGCTTTTTTGGCTAGGTTTTAAGTGGGAAGAAAATATGGATAAGGATGGCGGCGATAGATGGTTGGTTCTGATTTCTTTTGTAGTGGGATTATCTTTTGGAGTCCATTTTATGGGTCTTCTAGCAATACCGGCAATTGGAATGATCTATTTTTTTAAAAAAAATCCTTCCCCAACTTTTAAAGGTTTTGTTATAGCAAATATTTTATCAGTTGCAATTTTATTATTCATATTTAAACTGTTATTACCTTCTTCTTTAGGCCTATTCGGATACTTAGAAGTCTTTTTTGTAAATGATTTGGGATTACCTTTTAATTCTGGAACTATTTTTTCAGCAATTTTAATTATTGCTTTCTTTTATTTTGGTATCAAGAAAACAAGAAGAAAAAAATGGATCAAAATTAACACCTTTCTACTTTGTATAATGTTTGTTTTCATAGGTTTTTCTTCATGGCTTATGATACCTATAAGATCCAACGCTAACACCGTAATTAATGAAAATGCACCATCTGATGCCAGGGCTTTACTAGCTTATTACAACTTAGAACAATATCCTGATACACATCTTTTTTACGGACCAATGTTTTCTGATGCATATGCTGGTCAAGATCCTAACCAGCCTTATAAAGATGACAAGCCTAAATATGAAAAAGATCTCCTGAAAAATAAATATATTATTGTTAATGATTGGGAATCTGGGAAAATTAATTCTAATAATGAACATGTTGGACTTCTCCCAAGAATGTGGAGTGCAGAACACGCTTCTA
>ENA-OSJC01001428-OSJC01001428.1-marine-metagenome-genome-assembly--contig:-NODE-1428-length-19669-cov-7.867752_pt1 | contig 19669 bp, 20 predicted proteins | sample MGYA00237885_ERZ534234 | MGnify/ENA primary metagenome ERZ534234 (study PRJEB26413, sample SAMN06343907) | marine metagenome | isolation source: coastal waters | place: Atlantic Ocean: West Antarctic... | reverse complement strand
CCATCTCAGATATATTTTTTGAAATAATTAGTATCCTTGATTTATTTGCGGCCATGAATAGAGGGTGAAAAGACCTTAGGAGTCTATAATTTGCTACTAAATTTAAATTTATAATTTCATTAAAATCATTTGGTTTAATTGAAGTCACAGGAGATAAATTTTTAATTGTTCCTGCACAAGAAACAAATATATCAATTTTTTTATGCCTTTTATAGATATTGTGTCCCAGCTCATCAATCAAATCAAAGCTAGTTAAATCAAGTGGGACTATAGTAGCTTCACATCCGTTTAGTAAAATTAAGTCGCTAGTTTCCTCAAGAGCTGTAACATTTCTTCCTATTAGATATATATGTTTTACTATTTTTGATAATCTAAGAGCAACATTTTTTCCAATGTTAGACGATGCCCCAGTTACAACACATATTTTATCACTTAGCATCAGTTTAAATTTAATTGCTCTTCAAATTGCTCAGGAATTAATTTGAATAATTTTTTACCCTTACTAATACTTTCAAATAAAACAGACTTACCATCATAGGTATAAATTAATTTTCTTGAATAATTCCAGTCACTTACAATAGAAAAAAATATAACAACTATTATATACCCGCGAATGATTCCAAAGATTACCCCAAATAATTTATCTATAGACCCATTTTTATCTGAACTAACAAGTCCTATAATTATCCTATTTATTAATGTCATAGCAACATACGAAATTATAAATACAGATATAAATATAGAAATATCAATAAGTGTAGACGACAGACTTAAGGCATTATTAAATGGCTCCCTTAAGTAATCAAAAGAATATTTAATAGATGAAATTAAAACTATCCATTTCACTAGATTTAATAAATTTTTTAATAAACCTGATTTGAGTGAAAAAAGAGCTGATAAAAAAATTATGAATAAGCAAAATATATCAAAAACATTTAAAAATTCATTTAATTCTAAGTTCATGAAAACACCTTAGTTTTTATTATTAAGATAGGCAATAATGTTAAACTGCCAACTAATGCTATAAGCATAGCAAGAGCAGTAAAAATTCCAAAATAAATTGTAGGCCAGAAATTTGAAAAAACTAAAATAGAAAAGCCTACAATAATTGTTAAAGATGTATTTTTAATAGCACGTCCAACTGTCTGGTTGCAAATAGAAACTGTTTCTTTGTAATCGTTAGTTATCTCGTAGTTCTCTTTAAATCGATAAATATAATGAATACAATTATCAACAGCTATTCCCACTGTTATAGCAGCTATTGTTATCGTCATTAGATCAAGTGGTATATTTGCAAGCCCCATGATTCCAAGTATAGCCATACAAGCTACCAAGTTAGGTAACATACCTATTGCTGCTAATTTCCAGGACTTGAATAAAAAAACCAGCATTAGAAATATACCAAACATAACTATACCAAGTGATGAAATTTGAGAATTAAATAAGCTTTGAAGCATATTATTGTATAGAACAAGTATGCCAGTTGCTATAATACTATAATTTGCAGTTTCGTAGTTTTCTTTAAATTTAAGATTTATTTCGTTTAAAAAATCATTTCTCTTTAAATTCTCATTTGTATCTATCATTCTTACGCTTATTCTTGCCTGGTTTTTATTTATAGAAAGATAGGGATCAAGTATTTGCGATTTCAATTCTTTTGGAAGTTTTTTATATATTACTGATAATTCTAGATTATCAAATTCCCTATCATAATTAAGACCCTCGGCTACTCTTATAACTGAAGCAAGTGATAATACCTTGCCTGTATATTCAAAATCATCAATGTAATCATGGACTTCTTTGATCAGGTCCATTTTTTCTTTAGTAAACCAATAATCAGATGGATCATAATCTAATCCAAAATCCAAAAAATCATCATCTAATTCTTCTTCAAGCTGATTATCTTTAAATTGAATAATTATATCTAATGGAGTTGTTCCACCAAGCTTATCATCTATTAGCTTCATGCCCTTATAAATCTCTGTATTACTTTTAAAGTAATTTACAAAACTATTTTCCACTTTTAAATTTAATGTTCCATATATTCCAATTATGAATATACCTAAAAAGCATGATATTAATATATTAGGATAATCATTAACTAACCTATCAAACACAGACACTGTTCTTTGCTCAATTTTGGTATCTTTTAATCTTAAATCCAATTTCATCATTAGAGCGGGCAGTACTGTGAAACTTGAAATTAAAGTTATCATTATACCAACACACATCATAAGACCAAAGTCCATTATTGGCTTTATTCCACTAAAATATAATGTAAAGAATGCAAATATAGTTGTAAGCGCTGTAAATATACAAGGTCTAATCATCTCTGACATATTAACAATAATTAGATTCGTTTTTGAGAGTGACTGGCTTTGCTTAATAAGATTTCTATACCTTACAATTATATGAATTGTCATTGATAGTGTTAAAATTAGCATCAATGAAATAAAATTTGATGAAATAACTGTTACTTTCCAATTTAGCAATGAGACTACTCCAATCATCATAACCAATGCATAGATGCAGTTTGTTAAACATAAGATTATCCACTTTAAATCTTTAAAAATAAAATAAAGAATAAAAACTATAAATAAAACAATACCAATACCAAATAATAAAATATCGTTCTTAACATATGATATTGTGTCGTCTGCGATCATTGCTACGCCACCAAGGTGTAACTTAATTTGATTATTTTGATTTTCTGAAATTATTAATCTAATTTCTTTTATATTTTTTCCTCTTTCAATATCAATATGTTTCTTTAATGAATTATATTCATTTTCCAATATATTTAATTTTTCTTTATCAGACTCAGAGGGTAGTAAAATTGACTTAAGATCATTTCTTTGTTCGACAATATTTGAATACACTTCATTGTTCTTAATATTTATAATTATCCCAGAAGTCTTACCATCCTTGCTAATAATTAACTCACTAAAAATAGGACTATCGATAAATTCTTGTTCTACCTCAGCAAAGACTAGTCCATCTGATTTTAATGTTAATTGTCTTGTTGCAAGATCAGTTAATGTTTGATTGCCTGATTTAAGCACTGGAGCATCTAAGATTGATTGGACACTATCAACCCAGTTTAATTTAGAAATCGTATTTGATAGATTGCCTATAAAATCAATATTTTCTTGATTTATTATTCTTGTCTTGCTTGTGACAGTTATCAATAAAAAATCTTTTGATGAGTATTCTTTTGAAACTTCTCTAAAATTTTTTAGATCTTGGTCATTCTCTAAAATTAAAGTGTCAGATGAGGCATCTAGTTGAAAATCTTGAGCTTTATATACAGCGCTAATAAATATTATACTCAGAATTAAGATAGATATATTTACATACTTTTTAATAAAATTTTCCATTGAGTAACTTATATATACTTTATTTTGTACCGACCACCTAATGATGTAAGTATCTCATATGATATTGTATCAATATTTTTTGATATAATATTAATATCATTGGATTTACTTAGTATATCTACGTAGGTTATTTTTTTAGAAATCTTAATTTCTGGAAAAGGACTTATATCTATAGTTATCAAATCCATAGATATTCGACCTAATACTTTTAATGATTTATTTTCTAAAAAAACATTCATGTTATTGCTAAATTTACGGCTTATGCCATCAGCATATCCAATAGCAATTGTGCCTACTAGCATATCTTTTTTAGCCTTAAATGTTGCACCGTAACCAACTGTATCACCTTTTTGTAATCTTCGAGTCTGTATAATTTTTGCTTTTAAATTAACAACATTGCTCAATTTAATTTTTTTATTTATAAACGGATTTCCTCCATAGAGAGCTATTCCCGGTCTAACTAAATCAAAGTGATATTTTTTATTAAGAAAAATTCCAGCTGAATTTGATAAGCTTGCCTTCGATTTTTTAAATTCTTTTTTTATTGCAATAAATTTTTTATATTGCTTTTCATTCATAGGATTGCTTGGCTGATCTGCGCATGCTAAATGACTCATGATTAATTCTATTTTTATAGAAGAAATCCTATCTTTATTTTTTATTAACCATTCGGTTTCATTTACATCCAAGCCAAGTCTTGACATTCCAGTATCAAAGTGAATAGCGATATCTTTATTAAACTTATTTTTTAGATTTAATGCATTGACCATCAGAACTTGTTGAAGAGTATTTGCAATAGGAATGATATTGTATTTAAGAAATTCTCTATAATTTTTTATACCTATCCCGTGATAGCAATAAATCTTTATCTTTTTTGAATATTCTCTTAATCTTACTGCCTCTGATAGATGGGCAACAAAATATGATCTACAGCCACTTTTAATTAAGCTTTTAATGATAGCCTTATCACCAATTCCGTATGCATTGGCTTTAACGGTTGCTGCACATTCTATATTTTTATTAAGTTTTTTTTTTAATACTTTAAAGTTTGAAGATAAAGCCTTTAGATTAATTTCTAAAATAGCGTTGTCATCTTTAGGGTAATAGTTTGACATTTGTTATTTGATTTAAATTAATCATAATCTTGAGAATATTCACTATTTATATAATTTCCAAATCTAGTGAACTTACTTTCAAAACTCAATCTTATATTACCAGTTGGTCCATGTCTTTGTTTTCCAATTAAAAGTTCAGCTTGTCCATGAATTTCACTCATTTTTTGCTGCCAATCAATATATTCTGAAGTTCCAGGGGATGGGGCAGTTCTTTCTAAATAATACTCTTCTCTAAAGATAAACATTACTACGTCTGAGTCCTGCTCAATAGAGCCAGATTCTCTTAAGTCGGATAACTGTGGTCTTTTATCTTCTCGTTGTTCTACTTGTCTTGATAACTGAGAGAGAGCAAGTATTGGAATATTTAATTCCTTTGCAAGAGCCTTAAGTCCTTGGGTTATTTCTGAAACCTCCAACACCCTAGATTCTCCTCTTGATGTTTTAGGTGGCCTTAGAAGCTGAAGATAATCAACTATTATAACACCTAATCCATGTTTTCTTTTTAATCTTCTTGCTCTAGAAGCAAGTGTGGCAATGTTTATTGCTGGGGTGTCGTCTATAAAAAGAGGCATTTCGACTATTTTATGAGAAGTTGAAACTAATGTATCAAGGTCACTCTCTGATAAATTTCCTTTTCTCATTTCATTTGAGCTAATTTTAGCCTGCTCCGATAAAACTCTAGTGGCCAATTGTTCTGCAGACATTTCCAATGAAAAGAATGCAACATTAGAGTCTTTATCGTTAGTGTCGTAAGCTTTTTTTGCAATATTAAATGCTATATTAGTTGCCAATGAAGTTTTGCCCATTGAAGGTCTACCAGCTAAAATTAAAAGGTCAGATGGATGTAGTCCACCAAGTTTCTGATCCAAGTCAACAAATCCTGTTGAGATACCTGTTACACTAGAATCATTTTCATAAGCTTTAGTAATTTGTACCATAGCACCTTCAAGGGAATTACTGAAGTTTTGCATTGCGTGCAACTGACTTCCTTTTTCTGATATTTGATATAATTCTTTCTCAGCTGTCTCAATAAGTTCACTTGGATTTATATCTATATCACTTTCCAAGGCGCTATGTTCTATATTGCCACCGAGAATATAAAGATTTCTTCTTACCGCTAGGTCATAAATTATCTGAGCATAGTTTTTGGCATATTCAAGTGATACAGCGGCATTAGCAAGTCTTGCTAAATAAGATGATCCACCAATTTCTTCTAAAGTTTTTTCAACTTCAAAATAACTTTTTAGTGTTACGGGAGTTGCAAGTTGTCCCTTGGCTATTAATCTATTTACAACTTCATAAATTCTTTTATGAATTTCTTCAAAAAAATGATTTGAATCAATGATTGAATTTACTTCGTCTGCAATATCATTATTTAAAAGTATAGCCCCTAAAAGTCCTTGTTCTGCCTCTGCATTATGAGGCAATTCTTTGATTTCTTTTTGAAGTTTTTGAGTAAGTTGAACTGTTGATGACATACGTCTAACATAAACAAAAAGAACTCTATTGTAAGTGGAAATAGTAGAAAGATACTCACATTTTTAAAGCAATTGTTGATCTTTTTAAAAGTGATTAAATCTTATAGTTACGTTGCAGTAGTGACTACAAGTTATTGATATTTAACGCGAGGAATTATTTTTTTTCTAAAGATATCTTTATAGTACTCGATATATCTTCATAAATTTTAATTGTTATATCGAATTCACCAATGTTTTTTATTTCACCAGTAATTATATTTTCATTTAGAATATTGTGACCTTGAGCCTTTAAAAGATCTGAAACTTGTTTCTGAGTAATGGCACCATAAAGGCCATCTTCGTCATTTGCTTCAACTCTCATAGTAAGTGATATTTTATCAAGAGCATCTTTTAGAGTAGTAGCATCAACTATTTTAATCTCATTCTGTTTAGAAATTACTTCAAGTTTGCTATCTAAATTTAATTTATTTTTTTTATTTGCAACGATTGCAAGTTTTTTTGGAAGTAAAAAATTATTTGCATAACCATCTTTGACAGCAACAATATCACCAGCTTTTCCAACTCTATCAATTGATTCTAGTAATATAATTTGCATGTGTACTATTTATTTTCCAACGTAAGGTAAAAGGGCAAGGTATCTAGCTCTTTTTATTGCTTCAGTAAGTTCTCTTTGTTTTTGAATAGGTATGTAAGTAATTCTTCTTGGAGTAATTTTACCTTTTTCTGAAATATATTTTTTTAAAGGATATAGATTTTTATAATCAAACTTAATATCTTTTTTTGCAGGGTAATCTTGCTTTTCCATTTATTCTGGCTCCTTAGATAATTGAGTAGGAGTTTTGTCAAACTCTTTAACTTTAATCGATATATGCCTTATGACATTTTGATTAAGATTTAATTTAGCTGTAATTTTATCATTTGCATCCCCAGGCATGTCAATATTCATAAACTGATAGAATGCTTTTTTATTGTCATTAATCATATAAGCTAAATTTCTTAAGCCCCAGCTTTCTTCGTATACTATCTCGCCACCGAGCTCTTTAATTAGATCTTTATGCGCATTAATTTCTGAGTCTAGTTGTGTTGTGCTCAGGTCTTGTTTATAAATAAGTACATGTTCGTATAGTGACATAATTTAATTGGCTATTTCTATTAATTAAATGTTAAAAAAAGAATAAATATTCTATTATGAATCTAATGGCAAGAACTACTTTATAAATGTTTATATGACTATTGCGTTACTTTTTCCTGGCCAAGGCTCTCAATTTATCGGTATGGGTAAAGATTTCTACAATAACTATGAATCTGCTAAATTGGTCTATAATGAGCTAGATCAAGCTCTAAACAGACCATTAAGTGATTTAATCTTCAATGGCAGTGAAGAAGATATATCTTTAACAACAAATTCACAGCCTGCAATTATGGCTACAAGTATTGCTATTTTAAGGTCAATTCAAAGCGCTGAATTGCTAGATATGAATGAAGTAAAGTTAGTAGCTGGACATTCACTTGGTGAATATTCTTCTTTGGTAGCAACTGAATCATTGGACTTTAGCGATGCGGCTAAATTATTAAAAGTAAGATCTGAAGCAATGCAAGAAAGTATGCCAGTTGGTACTGGTGGCATGGCTGCTTTAATAGGTGTCACAATAGAACAAGTTGATGAAATCCTTCCGATGTTAAATAAGTATGGAAAAATTTATATTGCCAATGACAATGCTGATGGACAAGTTGTTCTTAGTGGTGAAATTTCTGCCATTGATCATGTTTGCTCTAATGCTAGGGAATATAAGATTAAAAGAGCAATAAAACTTCCAGTAAGCGCTCCATTTCATTGTGAATTGATTAATAGTGCGGCAAATAGATTAAAATCTGAAGTTAAGAATTATAACTTTAAAGACTTTAAATTTCCTTTAGTATCGAACGTAAATGCACTGCCTTGTAACTCAAAAAGCATCCAGAATCTTCTTGTTAATCAGGTTGTCAGTAGAGTTAGATGGAGAGAGATTTTAATATATATGGTGAGTCAGAATATAGATACATTTATTGAAGTAGGCCCAGGAAATGTTTTAACTAATTTAGTTAAAAGAATGAGTAAATCACTTACTGCAATTTCTATTTCTAAGACTGAGGATTTAATTAAACTTAAAGAAATTTTATGACGACTGTAAACAAAACGGCACTGATAACAGGTGCTACTGGTGGCTTAGGTTTGGCAATAGCTGAAGAATTTTACAATAAAAAATATAATTTAGTTTTAACCGGTACCAATGATACTAAATTAAAATTATTAGAAGATAAATTTACTATCAACACTAAGGTTATCAAATGTAATCTTGCGGAAACCAGTGAAATAACAATGATGTTTGATTCAATTCCAGTTGAATTTAATGGTATTGATATTTTGATTAATAATGCAGGTATTACTAAAGATAATCTTTTTTTAAGAATGAAAGATGAAGATTGGGATAATGTTTTAAATGTAAACTTAAAAGCAAATTTCAGTTTGTGTAAAATGGTTGTTAAGGGAATGGTAAAAAAACGTTGGGGAAGAATAATTAATATTTCATCTGCGGTAGCTAAAATGGGTAATGCTGGTCAAACTAACTATGCGGCATCAAAAGCAGCAATTGAAGGTTTAACGCGCTCACTTTCACTAGAGGTGGCCTCAAGAGGCATAACAGTAAATGCTGTAGCGCCTGGGTTTATAGGTACCGAGATATTAGAATCAATTGACCCAAAAAAATTAGAGGATATGGCCAAGAATATTCCAGTAGGTAGAATTGGAGATGTAACTGATATTTCTAATATTGTATCCTTTCTTGCATCAGACGAATCATCTTATATTACGGGTCAGGTATTGCATGTTAATGGTGGCTTGACATTATGAGCAATATAAGGATAAAGGCATTATTAAAATAATTAGGAGTATTTATGAGTGAAGTAGCTGAAAAAGTAAAATCTATTATTGCAGAACATCTTGGAATCGATGATCTCGAAAAGATCACTAATGATGCAAAATTTATTGATGACTTAGGAGCTGACAGTCTCGATACTGTTGAATTGGTAATGGCATTTGAGGAAGCTTTTGACGTTGAGATTCCGGATGAAAAAGCTGAAAAAATATTAACTGTTGGTGACGCTATTAGTCATCTTGAAAGCTAAAAATTAATTTATAATTATTATTATGAAAAGAGTTGTTGTCACTGGGCTAGGCTTGGTGACACCACTTGGATGTGGTGTTAATCATAGCTGGGATAATTTATTGTCTGGTATTTCGGGCATAAAAAAGATTACTAAATTTGACCCAATTAATCATAAATGTAAAGTTGCTTGTGAAGTTCCATTAGGCTCAGCCGCAGATGGTAAATTTAATCCTGAGGAATGGATTGAAAAAAAAGAAATAAAAAAAATTGATGATTTCATTCAGTTTTCGATGGCTGCTTCTGAACAAGCATTTCTAGATTCAAAAATTCAAATTTCAACTGAGCTATCCCTTAGATCTGGCGCTATTATTGGCTCAGGTATTGGTGGTCTTCCAGGAATTGAAAGGGCTGCTTTAGACTATTATGTAAACAAGAAAAAAATTAGTCCGTTTTTTATAACAGGTAGACTCATTAATATGGCAGCTGGATATGCTTCATTGAAATATAATTTAAAAGGACCTAATTATGCAACTGTGTCAGCCTGTGCATCAGGAGCACATGCAATAGGCGAGTCAGTCAGATTAATTCAATCTGGTAAAATGGATTTAATGTTAACTGGTGGCACTGAAGATGCAATATCACCACTTGGTATTGAAGGATTTACTGCATGCAGAGCACTTAGTACTAAATATAATGATGAACCTTCAAAAGCCTCTAGGCCGTTTGATGAAGGTCGAGATGGTTTTGTAATGGGTGAAGGTGCGGGAATACTTATTTTAGAAGAATACGAACATGCAGTTAAACGTGATGCCAATATATATTGTGAAATAACAGGATATGGTATGTCAGCTGATGCTTATCATTATACATTACCGGAACCGACAGGCGATGGCGCAAAAAGAGCAATGGAAGATGCTCTTAATGACGCTAAAATAAATTCTGATCATATTGACTATATTAATGCTCATGGTACCTCCACGCCAGCAGGAGACCAAGTTGAAATAAAAGCCATTCAGGATGTTTTTCAGGCAAATACATACGATGTGAATATATCCTCAACAAAATCACAAACTGGTCATTTATTAGGTGCTGCTGGAGCAATAGAAGCTATATTTTCTGTATTAACAATAAAAAATCAAATTATGCCTAGTACTATAAATCTTGAAAATCCAATTGAGCATAGTAAAATTAATATTATTAAAGGTGCACCTAAAAAAGAAAAGATAGATTATGTACTTTCTAATTCTTTTGGTTTTGGTGGTACAAACGTTTCATTAATATTTAAAAATATAAATTGATAGAAAATAAAGAAACTAAAGGCATATTAATTGTTATATCATCGCCATCAGGTGCTGGTAAGACATCAATATGCAAAGAGTTATTAAGGCTAGATGATAAAATAAGACCTTCTATTTCTGTAACCACAAGAAAACCAAGAAACAATGAAACAGATGGAATTGATTATATATTCATAACTGAAAAAGATTTTAATAAAAAAATATCAAATGGAAGTTTTCTTGAATATGCAAATGTTTTTAGCAATAAATATGGAACATTAGCTAGCTCAACTGAAAAGTTACTAAATAATAATTACGATGTTCTTTTTGACATAGACTGGCAAGGAACCCAACAACTTTCTCAAAACAACAATAATATCTTAACAATATTTATATTGCCGCCGGACAAAGCAGAAATTGAACGTCGACTAAAAAAAAGAGAGACAGAAAATTCAGAAATCGTTGATATAGTTAGTGAGAGAATGTCTAAATTTGAAGATGAACTTAGTCACTGGAAGGAATATGACTATGTTGTTACCAATGACGATTTTGAAAAATGTATATCTGAAATATTAAATATTATTAGCGCTGAGCGAAAAAAAAGAACGAGACAAAAATCTTTATTTACTAAAATTAGAGATTTAACAGAATAAACTAGATATTTTTAGCTACTTCACAATAATCTAATACACTTAAATTTTCAGGTCGTAAATTTTGATCAATCGAAAGTTTTTCAATTATCTCAATATAATTTATCATATTATTTTTGATTTTCTTTCTTCTTTGAGAGAAAGCTGATTTTGAAACCTCATCAATACTATTTATATTAACCGACCTAAAGTCATTATGAGGTATAAATTCAAGTATTGTGCCATCAACTTTTGGTATTGGTGTAAACATAGAGGCGGGAACATCTAATAATTTATTGATATTGTAACGTGACTGAATAACAACAGAAAGCTTTCCATAAGCTTTAGTATTTGGTTTAGCAATAATTCGATTAGCTACTTCTTTTTGAAACATAAAAACCATTTTTTTTTGATTAGGTGGCCATTTGTTTATTTTTGTCAATTTGTACAGCAAATCAACTGAAATGTTAAATGGAAGATTTCCAACTATAATAGAATTTGTAATAGATTTATTTTGAAAATCAAAATTTAAAGCGTCTTCATTTAAAATGCTTATTTTCTTTGAAGTAAATTTTTTATTTAAATTATCTATAAGCCGTAAATCTTTTTCAATTAAGATAAATTTTTTATACTTTTTATCAAACAAATATTCAGTTAATGTTCCAGGACCAGGTCCAATTTCAACAAGAACATCATCAGCATCAGATAGGATAAAACTTGATATTTTTTTTAAGAAGTTTTTATCAAAAATAAAATTTTGTCCAAGAGACTTTTTAGTTCTAATTGTCAAATTTACCTATTTTCTATAGTTGCTTCAGATCTAACATCTCTTAAAAGTTTTTGTGCTCTTAGTCCAATCTGTTTTTGTAGTAAATTATTTTCAGCCTGTTTCGAAGATAAGGATGGATCACTATCCATAGTATTTTTTAAGTCAACTTCGTTAATTTCTGAGGTTCTATAAAAAAGCCTGCCTGCCAAATCATTCCACCCCAATTGAATTTCAATAGATTTTCTCAAAATATTAATATCTAAATTATTTTTCATAAAGATCAGATTAAAATCATCAATATCAATATCAGTATTTAAATATGCTCGAGCAATATATTCATCTATTTCAATATCACTTACTAAAATGCCATATTTTTTTATTTGCTCTAGTTGTAATAATTCATCAACCATTAAATATAATATTTTACCCGTTAGCTCATTTATATCGTCAGTGTTAACCTGATTAAGCATTGAGTATAACACTATTCTCCGCTCTAAATCATAATTAGTTATCACTTGTTCATTAACAAGTTTAATTATTTTATAATTTTTTTCCTCCGCATACAATTTTGAGAACGCTCCAGACAAAATAAACACGATTAAAATCGTTAGTAATCTAAGTTGTTTTATCATCTATAAATCAGGTCCAAAATTTCTAATTTTTCCAGCTTGCTTACTTGTACCGAATGGCTTCAATGTAATAGTAAAGCTAAATCCACGAGATTTTTCTATATCGTCAATTGCAGTAAAGTCTCGAAAATAATCAAAATTAATTGCCAAACAATCATTTTCATAGTGAATACCAAAAGCATTTCCAATGCTTTTGTCGCTCATTAGGTCTTTTCTTGCAGACATAATTAAACTGGTATCCTTATAAAAATTTACTTTAGCACCAATTGATATTTGTTCGGAAGTTTTTATTTTATTTGATGTTTCGTAGTCATAATCAAATCCAAATTTGATTTTATCAAAATCAAGTGAAGAATTTATATTATTATCTTTTAAATATAAGTCCTGCCTATCAATTACTATATCAGACTTAATATAACCTATGCTTCCAAAGTCCAGTGTATTTCCTATAATGTAATTTGATATTTCTGTTGTACTATCTTTTTTAATCTTGGCAGATTGACCAAATGAGGTATTAACAGTTAAATCATCATTACTGACTAGCCAATTGAGACCATAGTTAATTCTTGGACCACTTTCCCATTGAGAGAGAGACGCTTCTCTATTGAGCGAAAATATATTACTATTAGAAATACTTTGATCATTACTGTAGTTATTATATGGAGCCAAAATTGGCATTATTATAGGCTCTAATATCTCAGTTCTATTGTTTGTACTTTTACTTAAAGGAAAAGAAATTTTACTTGAAATTTGTGGGAATACTCTAATTTGATTATAATTATTAGTGCTATCATTAAAGTAAACTAATCTATTTTGAATAGTATTTTCAAATTTTAATCCAGTTTGTTTAGATACTTTAATTTCGTTTGAAAATATTTCTGATGATAATTGTTGCTCATAATCTTTATCAATCGTTCTGTAATTAAGGAATGAACTATTAATTTTCCAATTAGTTTTAGAGACTGGATCTTTATAATCATAAATATCATAGTTGATTTTAGGATATACATATTCCCATTTTTGTTCACTTGAATTATCAAGATGCTTGTAAATATAAGAGCTAAAATCTAAAAAACTGTTATCCATTTCCTTGGTAAAGTTAAGCCCACTAGTAAATATAGTTTGTTCATTTATTTGATTTTTCCTTAAGTATGTATCATTATTTGATGTCTCAATTTTATAATCAAATTTACCATATGGATTTTTTATATCGCCATTGATAAACATATGGTTCCTTGTGCCTGCTCTTGATTCATTATCAGTAATACTAGTATCTATATTAAACTTATGATTTTTAGTGAGGTGCCTGTAATTAAAGGTATAGTAGTTATCAGCCTTTGATTGAAATGTTGGAGTGATTGTTAAGTCGTAGTTTGAAGATATATTGTAAAAATAGGGAATAGAAAAAGTGTTGCCAAGATTATTATCGCTGGAAACACTCGGCATCAATACTCCAGATTTTTTTTTGACAGTAGGATCTGGGTGTGAAAAAAAAGGCGAGTATAGAACAGGTACATTTAATATGCTTAATGTTGCGCCTTCGTAGTAAACACTTTGCTTCTCTTCATCGTGAATAACCTTTTTGGCAGTTAGCTTCCAACCGGGGCAATTCTTTATAATATAGTTGTTTTGTAAACAGGGTGTATATTCAGCATTGTTAATTTCATTTATATTTGAATCGGTTCTTATAAAAGATTTGCCTACAATTCTTGTTCCATCGCTTAATCTAATTCTGGTATTCGTACCGTTTGCTTTATTAAAGCCTTTGTCTGAAACAAAATCGTCAAAGAAGTAATAATTTTCCAAGTTATCTTTGATAATAATATTTCCAGAAGTTTTAATTCTTTCTAAATTTTTGTCATAAATTAAACTATCTGATGTAGATAAGAATTCTTCAGTTTGAATAATTGTATTACCTGTTGCATTAATTTTATTCTCATCTTTTAAAACTTCTATTGTATCTGCAGTTATTTCAATCTCGCTATTTTCAGATTGAGCAATTTTAAAACCTAAAGCCGATAAAATTAAACAATAAACGACAAATATTATACGTAAGTAAAGCTTATAATTATTTATGGATTTCATATTTTTCTGCTTAATCTTTTATATTTATTATTGGCTATTGATATAGCAAAAAGTAGTAAAGGTGTAATTAAAGTCGACAAAAATGGTGGTAATTTAGAGTTTGAACCTAACGTATTCATTAAGTTAGTAAAAAAATAATAGACAAAAATTAATAAAAATGAAGTCACTATTACTTTAGTAAATTTATCGCTTTGTTTAATGTCAGCAATAATTGAGCTAGCTAGAAAGACAAATGCTAAAATTACAACAGGCATTAGTAATATATTATAAAAATATATTTTATGATCGTTAGCAGAATAGCCAAGTTTTTCAAGAATACGTATGAATGATCCAAGTTGAATAAAAGACATCATTTCAGGTGCTGATAAGCTATTCTTAATATCAGCCTTACTAATAAATGCATTATACTCAAGGTAATCATAATATAGAGGAGTTTCGTCTTTTTTTGTAAGAAGCAATTTACTCATAAGCCATTTTTCATCGCTTAATATCGCCTCCTTCCCATCAATTCTCCCCTTAAGTTCATTATCAGCCCCATATTCTAGAAGCATAAAATCAATAAGTGTAGCACCATCATCTTCAATACTTTTTGCATAAATAATGTTTGTTAGTCCATTTCTATTTTCTTGCATCAGCCATATACCATTTTTAGATATCGATGTTAATCGATCAACCCTCTTGATATATTTATAGTCCAATTCTTGAAATTCTTTTTGAAAAACAGCCGAAAGCGGATTAATTACAATGACAAAAATTAGGCCTATAAAAAAGAAAATAGCTAAAGGTGCTTTGGTTAACTGTAAAGATGATATCCCTGATGATCCCATAATTATATATTCAGAGCTTCTTATTAACTTTAAATAACAAAAAATAGTTGAAAAAAAAACAACAATTGGCAATGTAGAAAATATTAAAAAAGGCGCATTTAAAAATGTTAATCTAAATATAATATTTAAAGGCACATTTTTATTAGTAGATTTTCTAAATTGTTCAATTAGATCTGAAAAAAAAACTAAAAGTAAAAAAAGAGTAAATATTATTAAAAATGAATAAATAAAATTTCTTAAAAGATAAATATTTAGCTTTGAAAACATTACAGCTTACTTCCTTAACTTTTCTTTTATTAAATTTATATTTATAAATAATAGAGAGATAATTGCTATAAGTATAATTATTGGAGAAAAATAATTAATAATTAACATATCATTATTTTCCATTAAAATACTTTCCATCGTAATTTCAAAAAACTTAATTCCTATACCGGTAATAATAATTGTAGTAATTATATTTCGTGAATTTTCATCGGGTTTTTTTATCATTTTGAAAATAATTAATGGGAGAAATATAAGGCAGAATAAATATAGTGGCTTAATAAATCTATTGTGTAAAACAGCAAATTCTTCACTGTTATTTTGTTTATTCAATATTTTATTTATTAATTCTATAGATGACTTCTCGTCAGCATAAAAAAACTTTTTTTCAATTTTATCAAATGGCTTGAGATCAATAGAGTATTTATCAAAGTCAATTTCAGATATCTTATACTCTTCTTGGTTGTATATTTGCATTGTTCCGTCATATAGAAAAATTGAATTATTCCCATTTTTATTACTAAGGAAACCTTTTTTAGCAACATAGGTTTTGATATTATTTTTTACTGAACGATCATGAATTAATAGACCATATATTTCTTCGTTTTCTATTTTTTTAAAAAAAACAGTCAAATTGTTATCTGGAGTAATAAATCGTTTTTCTTTTAAGATTGAAGTGCTTATACTTGAGCTTCTTATTTCTACAATCTTACTTCTTATTTCAGCAGAACTTAATGGAACTAAATAAATACTTAAAAATAATATTATAAAAAAGAAAAAAATTCCTATTAGTGTTAAAGGCTTTAAAAGGATGTCACGATTTGAATTACCCGTAGAGCCAAATATTATCATCTCACTATCCATTCTTAGTTTGTTTAAAGCAAATATGATGGCTAAGAATATTGAAATTGGAATGGTAATTATTGATAATTTTGGAATTAATAGAATTGTGTAGAAAGAATATGATGCAATTGACACACTGTCATTGGAGAGAAGCTCTAAATTTCTTAGGGCTTGACTAAGCCAGACCACCAAAGTTATTAGTGAAAAGATAAAGAGAAAACTTGAAGAAATCTCCTTAATTACATATATTGATATTCGAGACATATTATTTCTCAATTATATCAATATTTTGTCAAAGGTACATAATACAATGGATTTTCAGTTTAAATCATTAATTACAGAAAAAGATCATGTTGGAGTGGTTTTTTGCGATTCTAAAAATAGACTACTTGGCCATGCTAAGAAACTTGATCAAATATCAAAAAAAAGCATTTCTACTGTTGTCAATAACGATGCTTCGTTTCAAAAAAGGAAGTCAAAAACCTTTGATTATGCCATAGTTCACTCACCAGCTAATCTAAAATTATCTAAGATATACGTATTTAGACTAGGTGATTACTCTAAGTTTTCTGTTCGTGATTTCCAAATTCTTGGTGGCCATTTATATGCATTAATTTCTTTTTACCAGGAAGATAAAGTTGGCATTTATCCTGATGGAATCTTATCAAAAAATATAACAGCTATTAATAGCTGTTCAGAGATGATGCTTGGCTCCTTGTTGGCCTCGTATAAATTTGATAAATACAAAACTATCAATAAAAAAGAAACAAAATCTTTAAAAATAAAAATTTACTCTTCTAATTATTCAAGGATTGAAAAAAATTATCCTAACGTAGCAGCAGTTGCTGAAGGGGTTACTATGACTAGGAATCTTGTTACTGAGCCCCCAAATGTTATGACACCACCAGAGATAGCTAAGAATGCTGCTTCGCTAGAAAAATATGGCGTTGAAATAAAAATTCTTGGTGAAAAAGAAATGACTAAACTTGGCATGGGTTCATTACTCAGTGTTGGTAGAGGTAGTGAGTACGAGTCAAAGTTAGCGGTCATGAAATGGACAGGTCATAAAAATAAGAAAAAGAAACCAATCGCATTTGTAGGCAAGGGTGTTTCTTTTGATACTGGCGGTGTATCACTTAAGCCAGCAAATGGTATGCAGGAAATGAAATATGATATGGGTGGTTCAGGTGTTGTTGTAGGTCTAATGAAAGCTTTAGCTTTAAGAAAAGCAAAAGTTAACGCTATAGGTGTTGTTGGTTTAGTTGAAAATCACATTGGAAATATGGCTACACGACCTAGTGACGTTGTCACATCATATTCAGGGCAAACAATTGAAGTGCTTAATACGGATGCAGAAGGTCGCTTAGTTCTTGCTGACGCATTATGGTATACTCAAGAACAGTATAAGCCTGAATTTATGGTGAATTTAGCCACTTTAACAGGTGCAATTGTTGTTGCGCTTGGAAATGAATACGCAGGTTTATTTTCTAACAATGATAAATTAAGCAAACAATTAGAAGAGGCGGGTAAAATTGAAGATGAAAAGCTTTGGAGGTTTCCACTTCATGATAATTTTGATAAAATGATAAATTCTCCAATTGCAGATATGCAAAATATTGGTACTGGTCATCCTGGCTCTATTACTGCTGCTCAATTTTTACAACGATTTGTAAATAAGACACCTTGGGCACACTTAGACATAGCGGGTACAACTTGGACAAAATCTCTATTACCAACTTCTCCAAAAGGCTCTACAGCATTTGGTGTAAAACTGCTTAATAGATTTGTTAACAAATATTATGAAGGAAAATAGTTATGACAATTGAAAGAACATTCTCAATGATAAAGCCTGATGCAACTGATAGAAATCTAGTTGGATCAATTACAGCAATGATTGAAAGCTCAGGCTTAAGAGTAATAGCCTCTAAAAGAATAAGAATGACACAAGAAAAAGCAGCTGAATTTTATGGTGTACACTCTGAAAGACCTTTTTTTCAAAGCTTATGTGATTTTATGTGTTCTGGTCCAATTATAGTTCAGGTACTAGAAGGTGAAAATGCTGTTAAAAAGAATAGAGAAATTATGGGTGCTACTAATCCAGAAGATGCTGACGATGGTACTATAAGAAAAGTCCACGCAGTTTCTCTTGAAAAAAACTCTGTTCATGGTTCCGATAGTTTAGAAAATGCTGTAATTGAAATTGCTCATTTTTTTAATGACCAAGAAATACACCCTTAATTAACTTAATAGTCCCCTAATTACCTTGGGGTAGAGTTTGTGTTCAAGTTCTAATACTTTTTGCTTTAATGTATCGGCAGTGTCATCCGAAGTAATGATTACCTTTTGTTGGGCTATTATCTCACCATCATCCATCCTATCATTTACATGATGGACTGTGCAGCCACTATACTTATCCCCTGAATTAATTGCTTTTTCATGTGTATTAAGACCCTTATGCTTAGGCAGTAGAGATGGATGTATATTTATTATTTTTCCCTTAAATTTATTAACAAAATCTTTTGAAAGAATTATCATAAAACCTGCTAAACATATTAAGCTTGGATTATGTTGAGTAATTTTTTCAACCAAATCATCTTCAAATTTTTTTTTGCTGTCAAAGGAGCTTTTTTCAATAATTATATTATCAATACTATTATCCTTAGCTATATTTAAACCTTGAGCTTTACTGTTATCAGAAATTACTAACGATATATTTGCTGGATAGCCTGTTTCTTTTGTAGCATTTATTATTGATTTTAAATTGGACCCACGACCAGAAATGAGAACTACTAAATTTTTTTTCATTTATTCAGTTTTCCTGATAAGATTATTGACTTATCAAAAGCACTCTTTTTAAGAGCAATATTTCCTAGCATAGATGATTTAAATTTATGTCTATCTATTATTTTTTCAATTTTTTTAATATCTTTTTTGTTTGCGATTAAAGTCATGCCATAACCAGCATTAAATGTTTTTAATAGTTCAGCTTGCTTTATGCCGCATGAAAGTAACCATTTATATAAGTTACTCAGTTCCCAATTATTTAAATTTATTTGTGCTTGGAATTTTCTATCCAATACTCTCGGTAAATTTTCTATTACACCTCCACCAGTAATATGAGCACAAGATTTAATTAAGTTTTTTTTATATAATTCTAAAATTAAATTTACATAAATTAAAGTTGGCTCTAAAAGATATTTCCCAATTGTTTTCTTTTTATCAAAATCAAA
>ENA-OSJC01001426-OSJC01001426.1-marine-metagenome-genome-assembly--contig:-NODE-1426-length-19679-cov-12.836598_pt1 | contig 19679 bp, 20 predicted proteins | sample MGYA00237885_ERZ534234 | MGnify/ENA primary metagenome ERZ534234 (study PRJEB26413, sample SAMN06343907) | marine metagenome | isolation source: coastal waters | place: Atlantic Ocean: West Antarctic... | reverse complement strand
AAACACATGACCGCTGTTAAACAACCTTTAGGTATTACCGATGTCGTCCTACGTGACGGCCATCAGTCTCTATTTGCCACGCGCATGCGTTTGGCTGATATGCTCCCCATTGCTGACAAGCTAGACCAAATAGGCTATTGGTCTGTTGAAACATGGGGGGGAGCCACGTTCGACTCATGTATTCGTTATTTGGGCGAAGACCCTTGGGAGCGTATTCGTGCCCTTAAGGCCGCCATGCCTAGAACGCCGCAACAGATGTTGTTTCGTGCGCAAAATATACTTGGCTATCGCCACTATGCTGATGACGTAGTCCGTAAATTTGTAGAGCGTGCTGCCATTAATGGGGTTGATGTGTTCCGGGTGTTTGACGCCATGAACGATGCTCGCAACTTATCCACTGCCATTACTGCGGTAAAACAAACAGGTAAGCATGCCCAGGGCACCATTTCCTATACTTTAAGCCCATTACATAATATCGATTATTGGGTTGATTTAGCCAAAAAGATTGAAGACCAAGGCGCCGATTCCATCTGTATTAAAGACATGGCTGGCTTATTGAACCCCTATACGGCGTTTGAACTAGTGACCCGCCTTAAAGCCGAAACTAACATGCCTGTGCATATGCAGTGCCATGCCACTACTGGCTTGTCTACCGCGGCTATCTTGAAGGCTGCAGAAGCAGGTATTGATAACGTTGACACCTCCATTTCTTCGATGTCGATGACTTATGGCCACTCACCTACAGAATCTGTAGTGTCTATTTTTGAAGGCAGTGACCGTGATACTGGGCTAGACATTAATGCCCTAGAAGAAGTAGCGGCATACTTTCGCGAAGTACGTAAAAAATATGCCAAATGGGAAGGTTCCCTTAGGGGTGTAGACTCTCGCATTTTAGTAGCTCAAGTGCCAGGTGGCATGCTTACCAATATGGAAAGCCAGCTTAAAGAACAAGGCGCTGCAGATAAACTTGATGAAGTGTTAGCAGAAATCCCACGGGTACGTGAAGACCTAGGCTTTATTCCTTTAGTCACGCCAACCTCACAGATTGTAGGTACTCAGGCGGTACTTAACGTACTAACGGGTGAACGATACAAAACTATTACCAAAGAAACTGCAGGTGTATTAAAAGGTGAATATGGCGCTGCTATGGCGCCTTTTAATGAGGCACTTCAAACGCGTGTGCTTGATGGTGCGCAAGCCATTACATGTCGCCCTGCAGACCTCATTGAAGACGAATTAGACAAGCTCACTGCAGAATTACGTGGCCTGGCCAAAGAAAAGAACATTAAACTGGCTCCAGGAGACCGGGAAATAGATGACGTATTAACCTACGCCTTATTCCCTCAAGTGGGGCTTAAATTCTTACAAAATCGTGACAACCCAGACGCCTTTGAACCCGTGCCTACATTAGAATCTGCTGTTGCGGCCACAGTGCCTAAAGCTGCTGTTGGGGGCTCAACTATTTATACTATTGGCGTTAATGGCCAAAGCTACGTAGTGGAAGTAGAAGAGGGTGGTGATATTTCTGCCGTTGGTGTGGCTCAAGTTGCTATTACAGCCGCCCCGGCTTCTGCGGCTGCGCCAGTGACAGGTGGCGAGCCCATTACTGCGCCCCTAGCGGGCAATATTTGGAAGGTTCATGCAGTACCTGGGCAAGCCGTGCAAGAAGGTGATGTGTTATTTATCTTAGAAGCTATGAAAATGGAAACTGAGATTCGCACCAGCAAGGCAGGTGTGGTGGGTTCTGTAACGGCTAAAGAAGGCGACTCTGTATCTGTTGGTGATACCTTGTTAACCTTAGTTTAGGCGGAATATTCATGGATAAGTTATTACAAATCTGGCACAGCTCGGGTGTCTACCAAGTGCAGCCAGGGCAAGTGGTAATGATGGCGGTGGGGCTATTACTCCTGTACTTAGCCATTAAGCGCAACTTTGAACCCTTGCTACTGATACCTATTGGTTTTGGTGGCATATTAGCCAACATCCCTGGAGCTGGCTTAGCCGAGTCTGGTGGCATTCTTTATATGTTCTATACAGTGGGTATAGAAACGGGGGCCTTCCCACTAATCATCTTCATGGGTGTGGGTGCCATGACCGATTTTGGTCCTTTACTGGCTAACCCTAAAACGCTCTTTTTGGGTGCGGCAGCGCAGTTTGGTATCTTTGTAACCCTCATTGGTGCGGTAGGTTTAACGACTTTAGGGGTAATGGACTTTACCCTTGCCGATGCGGCTGCAATAGGTATTATTGGTGGTGCAGACGGCCCCACATCTATCTATGTAGCCAGTAAATTGGCGCCAGATTTATTGGGCGCTATCGCAGTGGCATCCTATTCCTATATGGCTCTGGTGCCTTTAATTCAGCCGCCTATTATGCGTGCGTTAACTACGGAAAAAGAACGCCAGATAAAAATGGTGCAGCTACGCCCTGTAGGTAAAGTAGAGAAGATTGTATTCCCACTACTATTGTTGCTTTTGGTAGCCTTTATGCTGCCAGACGCTGCACCATTATTGGGTATGTTCTGCTTTGGTAACCTCATGCGCGAGTCTGGTGTCGTGGATCGATTGTCAGATACCACTCAAAATGCCTTAATTAACGTAGTGACTATTTTCTTAGGCTTAGCAGTGGGCTCTAAACTGTCGGCAGATAAATTCTTAGACTTAACCACTTTAGGCATTCTTTGCCTTGGTATGGTGGCGTTTGCAATTGGTACCGCCTCTGGTGTGTTGATGGCAAAACTGATGAACAAATTGACCGGTGGTGGCATTAATCCCCTGATTGGCTCAGCGGGTGTTTCCGCAGTGCCAATGGCAGCTCGGGTGTCTAACAAGGTTGGTTTAGAAGCCAATAACCAAAACTTTTTGTTAATGCATGCCATGGGCCCCAACGTGGCAGGCGTTATTGGCTCGGCTGTCGCGGCTGGTATTATGATTAACTACGTTGGTGGTGGATAACGCCTATGGCGCGCAAGGGAAGCAACAGAAACCAAAATGGCAGAAAGCCCTGTGCTTTTTGTCAGACTATGCGCTGGGTTTTGGTTTTTACCGTTATCGTAGTGATGCTCTTGGCTTATGGCAATAAGCTTTGGTGGTTAGCAGGGATACAATTCAGCACTTTGTTTGGTTACTTAGTTTTGCTGTTCTTTTTTTTAGTGCTAGGTTACCGAGTATGGGATGAATATGGCAGGCCTAAGAAATCTCTTTTAGAGCAAGAAGAAAAGCGTATAAAACGAGAGCGGCAAGAGAAACTGTTTGATGAGATAGATGCTTTAGAAGCCCAGGGTGCCCAAGTAGAGGTTACTCAGGTGAGTCAAACAGAGCCAATACAAACAGATGCGAAGCCGAACCAACAACTTGAGCAAGGCGACAGTAATGAAGCCTCTGAGCTTGAAGAGAATCAGCAACCTGAGAAAGTAACTCTCAGTGTGGTATCTGAACAATTAGATTTGTTGGGCTTTTCAACAAAACAGAAATAATCGTCGAATGAACACAAACAAACAACCGCCTAATTGTATGCAATGTAAGCACTTTTATATTACTTGGGAAGCCAATTTTCCAAGAGGGTGTCGCTTGTTTGCTATTAAATCTCGTCAGTTGCCTATGATAGAAGTGATGCGTATTGATGGTCATGCCTGCAGGGGTTATGAGCCAAAAGCCATGCCAAAGGCCATGAAAAAACCCTAAAATGCCTCCGCAACATGGCATAAGAAGTGGGGGCTAGCCTCATACTCCCATAAACTGTAACCCGTCCGTCTTTAATTTTTTGTTAACACACTACCCACCCCCAAACGTTTGGCCTGTATTGCAACGATGCCAAGTAAGGCTAACAAATAACTGCGCAATTATTAGAAAAAAGTGATTGATTTCACAATACCTACCTTATTGTTACCCCCAAAATCTATCAGCCAATTATGAGATAACTTAAAGGGCATTACGCCTTATATTGATAATAGCGATATTAATACTAAATGTTGATCATATTTGGTCGATAAGACTGCATAGAGATAAATTGTTAGTACGCCCTAACTGGAGATGGTATTAATGGATTTTGCAACAATCATTGGATTTATAGCGTCTTTTACCATTGTTTCGATTGGTATTCTTATCGGTGGGCCCGCAAGTTTGTTTATCAACACGGCATCCATTTTCATTGTCGTTGCAGGTTCTTTGGCCGTTGTATTAACACGCTCATCTTTAGGTGACTTCATTGGCGCAGGCGCTCTAGCAGGCAAGGCGTTTACCAATAAGGTGGACAAGCCAGAATATCTCATTGAAACAGTGGTTGAGCTTGCAACGATTGCCCGTAAAGACGGCATGGTTGCTTTAGAATCTCAGGAAATTAAAAATGAGTTTCTAGCCAAAGGTGTAGGTATGTTAGTGGATGGCGAATCTGCTTCTGGCATTAAAGCAGGGCTTGGAATCGACGCTGGAATGATAGTCCGAAGAGGTAAATCTGGTGCTGCTTTATTTGAAGCTTGGGCAGATTTTGCCCCCGCTATGGGCATGATTGGTACATTGGTAGGCTTAGTGCAAATGTTGGCCAACATGTCTGATCCAAAATCTATTGGGCCAGCCATGGCTGTAGCCTTGCTAACTACGCTTTATGGTGCGGTTATTGCCAATATGATTGCCATGCCTATTATGCAAAAGCTGCAACAACGTCTGGAGGCAGAAACGCTTAACAATGACTTGGTTATTACCTCGCTTATGTACATCTCCCAAGGTGGTAATCCTCGGGTTTTGGAAGCGATGTTGTTAGGTTACTTGGCACCCAAAGCGCGTGCAAAATTAAAGGCTGCTACTAGTTAATGGGTTGTCTAAGGAGAAGAACATATGGTTGAAGACGACTCACAAGAGCAAGAGGACGAAGAAGAATGCCCTGTGTGCAAAAAAGGCGCCCCCATGTGGATGTCAACTTTTGCAGACATGGCTACTTTATTAATGGCGTTTTTTGTACTAATTTTATCCTTCTCAGAAATCAAGTCACTCAAGTATAAACAAATAGCAGGCTCTATGAAAAATGCCTTTGGTGTGCAAAGAGAAGCAGCAGCGCCTCAGCCTCCAAAGGGTACTAGCTTATTATCTCAAACATTTAGCCCTACAGTGTCTCAGATTTCTATACTAGATCAGGTGAAGCAAGAGACCACCAATAATGTGCAAAAAGATTTAATTTTAAGAACCGAGAAGAAAAAGCATGACTTTGACATTGATGCCGAAAAACAAAAGGCAGATATTATCTTAGCAGAAGAAATTGCCAATGGCAGGGTTGAGGTGATTGTTCAAGATGACTTACTTGTTGTTGAGCTGAAAGGCCGTGGTAGCGTTGGTGAAGCGGAAAGTGACAATGAGCTTGGCTTTGTGAATGATGCAACAGTGAAGCTTTATGCAAAAATTGCTGATGCTCAAAAGACGATTAAATCACCCATTAAAGTGCAATATAAGCTGTCTAAACAGCAGCAGAAAGATCAATTATTATCTCAACAGCATCAGCAGCAAGCTCAGCAAGAAGTGTCCAAACTACAAGTGATACTTTCAGAAGCGCTAACTCAAGGCTTAGTTGAAGTAGAACGAAAAGGCACTAAAATTATTGTTCGACTCAAACAAAAGGGTACTTTTCCAAATGGTAGTGCGCAGCTTAACCCTGCTGCGTTGCCTGTTCTTAGGGCTCTAAGGGATACCATTAATAGAAATAAAGGTCAGGTTATTATTACTGGACATACAGACAACCGCCCACCACCAGCAGGTAGTAAATATCCAAGTAATTGGGATTTATCTGCAGTTCGGGCAGCAGCTGTAGCCGATTCGTTTATTAAGTTAATGAACATTCCTAAGCAGCGTATATCTGTTTCAGGCAAGGCAGATACCGCTTCTCTAAACAATAATGCATCTTCGACAGACCGCGCGCGTAACCGCAGAGTTGAAGTGGTATTAGACATAGCTGAGGTTGAGCAGTAGGTTAGGCTTAGGCAGCCTTTGCAATAGCGCCTAAATAGAGCTGTCACCCACCCAACAGTAGGTTGCGGTTTGGTGGGTGGCAATGGCTCAGTGTTGCTTAATTTCATTGCTGCAGTTTAACAAACAATGAATCAATCGATTAAGCCAAAGGTGAAAAGATGATCAATAGTGTGCAAGGACCTTTATTGCCATCTAATGGCGTGGCTAAGCTTGGCGTTAACCTTGGTAAAGGCTCTGTAATGCCATTAATTACGCTAACCAAGGGCCAGATAATGGAAGGCGTAGTGGTGCAATTACAACCCCGATTATTGGTTGAAACACCTGCAAGTATTTTTAGTGCTGCTGCAAGCGCCGCAGCTTATGCCCTTGGAGAGCGATTGTTGTTTAAAGTGGTGGACCCAGATTCACTCCCACCACGTTTAGAACTGTTGCGACCTGGACAGTTGCCAAGTTCTTTATTGGGTGAACAAAGTGCATTTTTACGCAGCCTATTGTACCGATCTAATAGCCTTGCACCTCTGCAACAATGGTTATCTAGGCATTTTGGTGGTATGCCGAACCTAAGGTCCAACACCAAAATGCCAATTGCATTGTCAGCCCTGTTGCATGAGTTCTGGCAATCACCGGGTAATCCACAAGCGCTAGATATAAAAAAAGCGCTGTTGATGAGTGGCTTATTCAGCGAAAGTAGGGGGACTATAAAAACTCGGGCTGGGGCTATGATGGGGCCAGCAAAAGCTAATAATGACCTTAAATCCTTATTGCAATTACTCGCCTTAGAAAAAGACTTGGAGGTCCAAGTTAAGCCTTTGGTAGAGGCCGTGCATTCTAGTCAAATAAAAGCGCTTGATGCATTTTTTAACAACCAATTGTATTATCAATGGCTAATGCCTTGGTTTGACCAGCAATACTTAATGATCACCTTGCAGCAAAATGAACAGCAGCTCAGCCAAAGGCAGTGGTCTATTAGCCTTGCTCATCAGGGTCCAGATTTAGGTCATTTGCAAATAAACCTGCTGCTCACTGAGGCAGTGGGCACAAATGATGCAATGGCCAGCTTGCACTTTGCTAGTAATACCTTGTGGTTAGCTCCATTGGTAAATAGCTCTAAACAGCAATTAAATATGGCGCTGCAGCTTCACGGTATACACTTGCAGCAAGTAAGTGTGGGGCCATTTGAAGAAAATGATGCCAAAGGTAGACCCAACAATCCCCATGCCATTTTGGATGTTCACGTATGAAAAAGCCGCTGCAGGCCATTGCTATAGAATATGGTAGCAACCCCGTACCGTTAGTGATAGCCAAAGGTAAAGGTGATTTAGCTCAAAAGGTTATTGATGCCGCCATTGCTGCAGGAGTGCCCATTAAAAAAGATGAAGAGTTGGTAGCGCTGTTAGGCTTGCTTGATATCAACGAACACATACCACGCTCACTTTATACTTTGGTAGCAGAAGTATTGGTGTACACCTATAGGCTCAAAGGTATGAAGCCTGGTGATGAGAAGGTGATCTGAATAAGGCCTATTGGTGCAGGTCTAAAATAAGGGTGACCTCACCTTCTGTGAGGCCGCACAGGTGTTGGATTTTTTCGCCAGGCAAACCCTCTTTAGCCATCCGTATGGCGTGTTCATAATTACTTTGGCTTGGCACTTGTGTAGATAATGCTCCATTTGGGCTAGCTTGGTCTTTGATGCGATCTAACTTTTGGTTATTAGTATCGATTAAGCCGTAGATATCTTGTAGTACTTGGTCTGTAGATCGCTGGTGTTTGGCAGCTAAAATCTGTTGCATCTCTATTTTTTTGTAATCTTCCTGCTGCTCTAAAAGTTGGTAGCCCAAGTCTGATAGACGCTGGAGCAACAGTTGGCTTCCTTGGCGCTCCAACAAAAGAGCCGCCAAGCTTGTGACTAAAGCCAATAGGCTAAGCATTACCAGCAGTATCAATAAGGTTAGCTGAGGGTTGTTTGCTAAGGTGTTAAAGATGGCCATAAAAACGCTCTGCTATTTAAATTTAGATAGAGTAAGTTAAGTTAGTTCTGTTATTTAGGCCTTATAAAGGCTGCGGCCGATATTAGCTTTAAAGGTATTACCTAAATTGTTGTATAGGTTTGTACTGGTTGCTGGGCTATTAAGCTCTAACGTGTCCAGCGCTTTATTAATTGATTCTAATTTAATGCGCATAAAAAAATCACTGGTGCGATGGATCTTGTCACAAGCAGCTAATAAATCTAACAACTGTTGCCACATTGTCTGCTGTGATAGAGGTAGGTGTTGGCTAAAGTTTTGATCTTCTCTGTCGATACCTGAAGCCGTGCAAAACTGGTTGCGCAACGCATCGAATAGCTGAATGGTTTGCACGTCATGCTGTTTGCGCGCTTGAAGCTCCTGAAAAGCCTTCAAATCACTACTTTTCAGATATTCGTATTCTAAGTTAAGGGTGCTCTGCAATTGCTGCGCATCAGCAATGGCTTGCGTTAGGTGGCCATTGAAATCGTCTTGTCGTGTTGGCAGCAAAGGTGGGTTATCCTTGAATTAGCTTTTCTAAGCTAGTCATTTTTTCAGCAATACGTGCTGGATTAATAGGGAACTCACCAATTTCTAGGGCCTGTTTAATACGATCAACCTTTTCTTGGTTAACGTCACTAATGCCCTTACTTGCTTGGGTCATGTGCAGTAACGTTTGTGCCGCTGGTGTAAGCTTAACTTGATCTGCGCCTTGATTCGGCCCTACTTTAGTTTGTTGTACCAAAGGCTGACTTTGCGCTACTTGTGATTGTTGTTGACCGCCCTGAGTATTATTAGCCGGTTGAGCGACAGCACCGTTTGGTCGGCCAGTTGTTACTCCTCGATACTGATGATTGATTTCGTTCACGTTTCACCTCTAACTTTATTAAACCTACCTTTCCATCTTCACAGTTACTATCGGCAGGCTAAGTAAAAACTTAAGTAAAAATAGCATTTAATTTAAATAAAATGTTAAAAATCGCTAACATACCTTTTGATGTGTCTAATTAATGAGGTCTAACTGGCCTTTAGCAACCACTAAGCCACGCTTTATTAAGCCACTGGGCATTACTTTAACGTCAACTGTATCACCCAAATTGCCATTAGACAAAGCCTGTGCTTGGCTAGAGATTTGGTAGGTATCCAAATTAATTTGTAAGCGTACCTGGCTACCTTTAGTCACCAAGTAGGCCTGGCGTAACATGTCTTTAGTTAAGGGGGTGTTACTGGCGATATAGTGTTTGGTAACCCAACCTACTAGCGCTTCTTTGCGCATAAACTCTATTTTTCGTAGCTTGTGATCTGGCACCCATGCCATGGCGAGGTCTTGGGTGATGAGCTCTCTGCCCATAGCTAATGCTTGGCTACTAATAACCACACGTTGCTGACCTTCGACATCATTTTTATCTAGCAATTTGCCCGCTTTTATATACCTTTTTGCTAACTGGCCTAGTAGTTGGTTCTTGTTGGTAACACCATTAGGGCTGCTGGTGTAGATAGATTCTTTGCTAGCAGTTAAGTGCTTTGCGGCAATAACGTTGCCTTGAGGAATGTCTTCTGCTGCGCGCCACAGCACTTGTAACTGACTAAAATCCTTAGTGCTAAGCCAGTGGCCTGGGTTTAACTGGCGTTTAACTTGTTTGCCAATAGGGTTGGTGTCGCCGTTGATTAAGTTGTTGCTGGTGTCAGTACTATTGCCGGTATAAGCCATTAAGGTGACTTGGTTTGCATTAATAGTGCCTTGTTCTGTAATGGCAGTCACTACACGCCAGGCTTGGGTGTTAATTTTCACTTTAATCGATAGGTATAATGACCAACTGGGTTTGTTAGTGTTAAGGGTTTCATCACAAACCACTTTTACCGTTTTTTGGTTGTTAAAGGGCAGTGTTACCTGTAGTGGAGTTTTGCACAGGGCGTAGCGACTGCGTTCGTCTAGCTTAGTGGTGCTGGCATGACCACCTAACTGTTGTTGAGAAAATGCATTAACTGCTTGATAAATGTCTTCATGGGCCTGCCACTGTGCGGCATGAGAAGCTGTTGTAGCCAGACCAAAATAGGCCGCTAATGCCAGCCATTTACCGGGTATTAACTTAGCGGCAAGGCCTTGCCACTTGTGGATATTGGATACTAAATACATCATAAAATAATTTCTAACATTATGAAAAATAACAATTTTTTTATATTGGCACAATCGTTGCTTTAGTAGCTGTGTAGTGGGCATATTCAGGCCTCTAAACAGTTAACAAACGTAGTGAGCAATTATGAGTCTTTTACAAAATCCACTAGGCGTTCACGCCACCGCCTTAATGCTGCGCGAACAGCGGACTACGGTATTGGCATCTAATATTGCCAATGCAGATACGCCTAACTACAAGGCACGTGATATTGATTTTAGCAGCGTAATGGCAGCCACGAAAGGCAATACCATGCGCACAAGCCATAGCCGGCACATTGGTGTGAGCAACTATCAAGCCCTACAGGGCGACGGCATGATTAAGTACCGAATGCCCAATAGTGCCTCTATAGATGGCAACACAGTGGAAGTTAACACAGAAAACAATCTGTTTACAGAAAACTCCCTTCGCTACCAGGCCACATCCACTTTTTTAAATAGTCGAATTAAAGGCGTCATGAGCGCTTTGCGTGGCGAATAAGCCAAGCCTAGCTCACTGCGCTACCCTAAGCCAATAGAGAACAGCACAATGTCAATGTTAACTGCTTTAAAAATTTCCAGTTCTGCTATGAATGCTCAAATGGTGCGGATGAATACCACTGCCAGTAACTTGGCCAACATAGATGTGGTGGGTTCTACCTATGATGAAGCGTATAAAGCTAAAAAACCGATTTTTAAAACAGTGATAGAAAATTATACCCAAGACAACTTTGAAGCCAGCGTGAAAGTGAACGGCATCTTTGTTAGCGAGCGAGAAAATACAAGGCGCTACGACCCACAAAACCCGATGGCGACTAAAGAGGGTTATGTGTTTATGTCTAACGTTAACTCCATAGAAGAAATGGTAGACATGACTAACGCCTCACGCTCTTACCAAACCAACGTGGAAGTTATGAATGCGACAAAGAAAATGATGATGAGTACGTTGCAGCTTGGCAAGTAGCATTTTGGTTTGCCTGAGCAGGCGTAACTGTCTAGGTAACAAGAACAACATAAGGAGATAATGATGGTTGCATCAGTGGCACAAGCGATACCCGAAAACCTTAGAACATTCGAGTCCACACAAAATAGTGAAGTAAATCGAACCTCAGTGTTAGGGCAAGAAGATTTTTTGAAGCTACTAACTGCCCAACTAAAGTACCAAGACCCAATGAAACCGATGGAAAATGGTGAGTTTATGGGGCAGATGGCACAGTTTTCTACCGTTAGCGGCATCACCGAAATGGGAGAATCTATTGACGGACTAGTGAGCATTTATCAGGGCCAACAAATGAGTAACTCTGCGGCCATGATTGGTAAACAAGCATTAGTGGATGGCAACTTGGCGCAACTAAAAGGGGGCCAACTGGGCGGTGCAATAGACCTAGCGACAGCGGCCAACGACGTGCGTATTGAAATTACATCAGATAATGGTGAAGTGATGGCTAGTTTAGGCCTTGGGTCTCAATTAGCAGGCACAAAAGAATTTTCATGGGACGGTGTAACACTTGATGGGACTCAAGCCCCAGAAGGTATCTATCACCTAAATGCTACAGCCTTAGTAAGTGGTGAAACTAAAGCACCCCCCATGCAAGTGTATGGCACAGTAAATAGTATTCAACTTAAGAATGGTGAGGTTACCCTCAATGTATCGGGGCAAGGTAATGTCAGTTTTAATAATGTGAAGCGCATTAGCCAATAGCGTCTCAGTGCCATTTAAATAAATGTAATTTAACCTCATCAATATGGAATCGGTCTATGTCTTTCTATACCTCACTCACCGGCCTAAACTCGGCGCAAGCAGACTTAAGTGTCACATCAAACAACATAGCCAACGTAGGCACTGTGGGCTTTAAAAAATCTCGTGCTGATTTTGGTGACTTATTTAGTAGCACGTCCGGTGCCATTGGTCACGGTGCCTATTTAAAAAACGTCAATCAGCAGTTTAGCCAGGGCAGTATTGAAATGTCGGGTAACGCATTAGACCTGGCCATCTCTGGAGAAGGTTTTTTTGCTTTACGACCAGACCTAAGCGCAACCGAAACGGTATATACCCGAGCAGGCTCCTTCAGCATTAATAACGATAACTATGTCGTCGACTCTTCTGGTCAGTACCTTCAAGCGTTCCCAGTGAGTGAGGATGGGTCTGTAATTGCCACTGGGCTGACGTCTGCTAAGTCGTTACAACTTACATCAGCTGGGGGGTTGCCAAAAGTTACTTCTAAAGTTGAATTAGGTTTAAATTTACCCTCTGATGCGGCTCTTAAACCTACAGTTGCATTTGCAACTAATGATAGTAATACCTTTAACTCGTCAACTCAGATGACCGCATACGACTCTTTAGGAAATCCGCATCTTGCCACGGTGTATTTTCTTAAAACGACCAACGCAACAGCGGCAGCACCCACCAATACCTGGGACACTAAGCTCTATATCGATGGTAATCTGATCGCCCCCACTACTGCAGCTGATAGCGTGTTGACGTTTGACCAAGACGGCAAGCTGACTGCACCCACAGCGGCGATCGTTTACGACCCTGCAACATTAACTACGGGTGCGAAGCCATTAAGCTTAACCCTAGATTACGGTACCTTATCTAGCCAGTATTCTGCGCCTTTCTCAGTCATGTCTTTGTCTCAGGATGGACACCCGCGCGGTGAGTTATCGGGTATGGACATTGATCCAGGTGGTGTTGTGCGTGCCAACTACACCAATGGCACACAGGTGGCCTTGGGCAAATTAATGTTGGCTAACTTTGATAACCCTAATGGGTTGAAACAGATAGGCAATGCTAGCTTTGAAGCCACTAATGCCTCTGGCCTTGTAGATTTAGGTGAAGCAGGGTCTGGTGGCTTTGGTGATATTCAAGGTGGCGCCTTGGAGGGATCTAACGTTGATCTTACAGAACAACTCGTAAAGTTAATTAGTGCCCAGCGTAACTTCCAAGCCAATGCTAAGGCCCTTGATACCTCGGGTACCTTAATGCAAACCATTATGGGAATAATGAACTAAGCCACGTTAGACGGTTTGCATCATTTATTAAAAGCCCGATCAATGCGTAGTAAGTTGGCATCGATATTGCAACAGCTGATGTAGAAAGGAGAAATTGATGAAACTTTGCCGTATTTTTGCCATATTAACGACTATTGTTGTGGCCCACATTGCCACCCTTGCCCATGCTGATCGAGTGAAAGATCTGGCTGAAGTGGCTGGGGTACGTGATAACCAGCTAATTGGTTATGGCTTGGTTGTGGGCTTAAATGGCACCGGTGACGGTAAAATGTCATTTACCAGTCAAAGTATGACATCCATGCTGGCCCGCTTTGGGGTAAACCTGAGTGATACTCTTTCTAATTATGATGGGTCTACTTCGCGTAATGCCTTAGAGCTAAAAAACGTTGCAGCGGTAATGATTACTGCTAATTTGCCTGCTTTTGCTAAACCTGGCCAGCGTATTGATGTGACTATATCAACCATTGGCGCCTCGACTAGTTTACGCGGTGGCAGTTTAATTATGTCCCGCCTTTTGGGTGTGGATGGTGACGTGTATGCCTTGGCTCAAGGTGCATTAGCTGTTAGTGGCGCGTCTGCAGGTGGGGCTGGAACAACAGCCACTGTTAATGTTCCAACAGTGGGGCGAATACCCTCCGGAGCCACGGTAGAGAAAATGGTTGAGACACCTTTTTCAACCAGTGAATTCATTGTGCTTAACTTAAAAAATTCTGACTTTACCACCAACCGTCGATTAGCCAACTCTATTAATGACACCTTTGGCCCAGGCACCGCCACCGCTTTAGATGCTGTTTCTACGCGGATTTTAGCACCAGCAGAAATTAACCAGCGGGTCACTTTTTTATCCATGGTAGAAAACCTAGAAGTAGAGCCAGCGGCGCCACCAGCCCGCGTGGTCGTCAATTCCCGCACAGGTACAGTTGTTATTAGCCGCAACGTAAAAGTAGACGCTGCGGCCGTTACCCATGGAGGTATCACCGTAACGGTAACAACGTCTAACAAAGTGGTCCAGCCCAGCGCCTTCTCGCAAACGGGTGAAACCACAAATGAGGTTAATTCAGAGGTACGTATTGAAGAACAAATTAACGGCATGTTTTTGTTTACCCCAGGTATAGAGTTACAAGACATTGTAGACGCTGTGAACGCTGTAGGCGCTACGCCAAGCGCGTTAGTATCTATCTTGCAGGCCCTTAAACAAAGCGGCAGCCTGCGTGCTGATTTAATAGTGATTTAGCCTCACAAACCAGAAACGAGATAATGCCATGACCGTAAACACCAGACAACATGCCAATAACTATAACGATTTTACCGGTCTAGCAAACTTGCGCACCCAAGCCCAGAAAGATCAAAAAGCGGCATTGAATGAAACAGCACAACAATTTGAAGCCTTGTTTATACAAATGATGCTGGCCGAAATGCGTAAATCCATTCCTAAGGATGGCATGTTTGATTCTCAGGCGGTGCAGACCTATCAAGACATGTCAGACAAGCAGGTGGCCTTAGATATGGCCAAACGTGGCGATCTTGGCATCGCCAATGTGATTAAGCAGCAGTTTGAACGCCAAGGTATGGCAATGCCAGCAGAGCAACTACTAAAACTGAGAAGCGCAAGCCAATCCTTTAACGTGCAATCGCTATTATCGGGTATGCCTCTTGCTGGGGCTGGGGGAGCAGGGCTAGATTTGCCAGTTGCGCGGCAACGGGCCTTTACTATCGACAGGCAAGATCCTGCCGCCATGGTGATAGACCCTAAATAGACCTTAAGTAGAGATGCATCAGAAACACAATAGAACTAGCAAGCGGAGTTAAACAATGGCCGATTTATTATCAACAGGTATCTCTGGAGTACGCACTTATCAGCGGGCTTTAGCGACTGTGGGTAATAACATTGCCAATGTAGATACCGACGGCTACAGCCGTCAACGGTTAGACATAGCCGATAAAACCTCGGTAAATGAAGGGGGTTTAAATATAGGTAATGGTTCAACTGCAGTGCGTGTGCAACGCAACTACGATAGCTTTGTTGCAGAAAACCTAAGAAGCAGCCAGTCGCAACTGTCTAAGCATCAATCTACGTTAAGCTACGTTACCCAGCTAGAAAACTTATTGGCCGATAAGCAGCTCAGCTTGTCTAGCGCTGTAGATGGGTTCTTCTCAGCGGTACAAGAGGTAAGCGTTTCACCTTCCTCTGGGTCTGCGCGCCAAAACATGCTTAACCTCGCACAAACTACGGCTGCACAGTTTAATACTGTAGGCGCACAGTTAACCCGTGTAGAGCAAACCTCTTATAATGATATAAAAGGTAAAGTGAACGAGCTAAATCAATTTGCTAGCCAACTTGCCAACATCAATTCATCATTAAATAAGTCGTCCAATATTAATAATCAGCCCAACCAGCTTTTAGACCTAAGAGACAACTTAATTCAAGGTATGTCTAAGCTACTGCGAGTTGTTGCAGTAGAGCGGGCCAACGGCTCGGTAGATGTCCATATTGGTGACGTGCCTTCTGGCCAATACCTTGTTCAGAGTAATAAAAGCAACATGGTCACCATTGGGCGAAGTGCCACTAACCCTGAAGAAGCGGTATTAATGGCTAAGGTGGGGAGTAGTTCACAGGCACTAAACCAACTGGTGGGAGGCAGCGTTGCGGGTATTTTAGAATTTAGAAGCAATGCGCTAACGTCCTTAAGAAATGAGTTAGATGCTTTGGCTCAAGTATTTGTGGGTGAAGTTAATGCGGCCCACACTTTAGGTATTGATGCACAAGGCCAGTTTGGTGGTGATTTATTTTCCTTGGCTAATATTTATGAGGTGACCCCGGGCACTAATGCAGGCACCGCTGCAGTGACCGTAAGCGCAGTGCCCAATGCAACGATAGATAAACTTGCCATGACCCTAAGCTACTCCAGTAGTGATGGCTTTTATACCTTAGCTAACGCCGCAGATGCTACACAATTTGTCACAGGCACCTCAGAGCTCGCTTTAGGTGGTATTAAAGTCACCCTTTCTGGCGTACCTCAAGACGGTGATTCATTTAGTTTAGCGTCTAATAAACGGCCTATTGATGCCTTGCAGGTGTTAGTAACAAAACGGCAAGAAATAGCTGCTGGTGGCCCTGTTTCTGTAACGCATTCCAACACCAATACCAGTGCTACCCGCATAGTGTTGGAGGGTTATAGTAAGCCGGCAGCAACCGCAGCTAATACTGCTATTGGTGCCCCAGACAGACGAGATGAGTTGCGCCAAAACATTGATATTGAATTTGCTGCAAATGCCACTTCATATGATCTAAAGGATGTGGCCACAGGCAATGTTATTACCAGCGGAACCTATACCCCGGGAAGCACCATAGAACACAATGGTTGGAAGGTGTCTTTTAATGGCACAATCAATGCTAACGACTCGTTTACTGTGCGTGGTAATACTAGCTATCAAGCAGGCGATAACCGCAATTTGCTTAGCGTCATCAGCCTTCAAGGCAATAAAAACATTTTTAATGACGGTGGCAATTTTACAGAAGTGTATACAGACACCATCAGTAACTTAGGCAGCAGTTTAGTGCAGTCGGCAGTAAGCCGCGATGCACAACAAATAATTGTAGATCAAGCACAAGCAAAACGAGATGAAACCTCTGCCGTAAGCTTGGACGAAGAAGCCGCCAACCTACTCAGGTTTCAGCAAGCCTATCAAGCTTCGGCCCAGATCATTAGCACAGCTAACAAGCTGTTTGACACCATATTGGGGATTCAATAGTGACGTATCCTAAGGACAGACCATGCGCGTAACACAAGCCGGTTTTTACAACCAAGGCACCAAACAAATGGCAGAGCAGCAATCTAAAGTGTTTGAGACCCAAGCACAGCTGTCTTCTGGTAAAAAGCTGCTACGGCCATCAGATGATCCAGCCCTAGCGGCGTCCCTTAACAACCTAAAATCACAAATCACGGTCAACCAGCGTTACCTTACTAACTTAGGCCGCGTAGGCGACACCCTAAAAATGCAAGAAGTCTCTGTGAGTGGCGCTGTGGGCATAGTCTCAAGCATTACCGAACTCAGTGTACAAGGGGCCAACGGTACCTACAGTGCTGCAGACCGAAAGAATATCGCCATAGAACTTAAAGGGCTTATTAGCTCATTAGTAGACCTAGGCAATATGCGCGACACCAACGGCGCCTTTTTGTTTTCTGGCTACAGCCAAAACCAAGCACCGTTTGTAGAGTCTGCATCGGGTGTGGTTAGCTACACAGGCACACCAGACTACCAGCAGGTGATGGTGGACGAAGGCCGCAGTATGAACATAGGTATGCCCGGTTCAGATGTGTTTGGCAGCGTGCAACATGTAAATATCACCACTGGTGTTAGCAGCAGTATAGAATTGTTTGCCACTTTAGAGTTAATGCACCAAGCCTTTTTGGATAACGACATAGACGCCATTAAAGATAATTTAGATAAAGTGTCTAGTGTGCATGAGCATCTTGTGGTTCAGCAATCGGCCATTGGCTCACGAATGAACCGGGTTGAAACCCTAACCAACGCCACTGAAGACAGAGACTACACCTACAAAATACTGCAATCTAGTATGGAAGATTTGGATTACGTAGAGGCCGCGTCACGGCTAAAGAACCAGTCACTGGCGTTGCAAGCAGGGCAGCAAACCTTTGCTCAATTGAGTGGCCTAAGCTTGTTTAAATACATTAACTAGGGTGTTTTAGAGCTTAGTTAGAATTTAGTGCTAAACTTTTAGGCTGCGTAAAAATGCTGCAAACTCGTCTCCAATACCCTCATGCCTAAGGGCATGCTCAACGTAAGCCATCGCTAAGCCTAACTTATCACCACAATCAAACGTACGGTCTGCAATATGGTAGGCCTCAATAGCGCCGCCAGCTTTCAAGTAGCCAGAAATAGCATCCGTTAACTGAATTTCATTACCCACACCAGGCGCAGTTGCAGCAAGCTGTTTCCATACATTGCGATGCAATACATAGCGGCCAGTAATGGCTAAGTTACTAGGTGCATCTTCCACAGCGGGCTTTTCTACCAAGGCTTGAATGCGAGCAAACTTACCCCTAGAAAGGGAACTGCCGTTCACGTCCACCACACCAAAGTTAGAAACTCGTTCATCTGGTACGGGATTAACCATAATCTGGCAAGCCGCATTCTCATTAAAGCGTTGCACCATGGCGGCAAGGTTATCTTGTGCCGGGTTAGAAGCCAGGTTATCAATGAGCACGTCAGGCAACACCACCACAAAGTCATCATCACCGATCACAGGCTTAGCGCTTAAAATAGCATGGCCTAAACCTAACGCTTTACCTTGGCGAATATGCATAATATTCACCCCAGGTGGTGTGATAGAACGTACTTCATCCAGCAACTGTCGCTTAACCCGTGTTTCTAAAGTAGATTCCAACTCAAACTGAGTATCAAAGTGGTTTTCAATAGAATTCTTGCTGCCGTGGGTAACCAGTACAATGTCTTTAATACCGGCTGCCGCAATCTCATCCACAATGTACTGAATCATGGGTTTATCCACAATGGGTAACATTTCTTTAGGAATAGCCTTAGTAGCCGGTAACATCCGGGTACCTAAACCCGCTACAGGTATAATTGCTTTCATAATATCCTTTCCAAAAACCAACTCATCCATATTCAAAACGCAGTTTAACGCCTACAATGGCCACTGCCAACTTAAAATAGAATACCAACAAAAAAACAACCCATGAGCCAATTCTTCCAAATTCATCCAGAATCCCCCCAACCCCGCCTAATTAAACAAGCCGTCGAAATTATCCAAAAGGGCGGTGTGGTGGTGTATCCAACAGATTGCGCCTACGCCATTGCTTGCCACTTAGGTGATAAAAAAGCGGTAGACCGCATCAAACAAATACGCCAGCTAGATGAAAAGCACCACCTTACCCTAGTGTGTGAAGACCTAAGCCAAATTGCCACCTACGCCAAGGTAGACAACGAAGCGTATAGAATACTAAAGTCCCACACCCCAGGGGCTTACACCTTTATTTTAAAAGCCAGCAAAGAAGTCCCGAAAAAACTCCTCCACCCTAAAAAGAAAACCATAGGCCTGCGCGTACCAAACAATGCTATCGCTTTAGCCATTTTAAAAGAGCTTGGTGAGCCCATGCTTAGTAGTTCGTTAATATTACCTAATGAAGAATTCCCGTTAACAGACCCCTATGATATCCGGCAAACCCTAGAGCACAGCTTAGACTTGATCATAGATGGTGGATACTGTGGCATGGAAGTCACCTCGCTAGTGAGTTTGGTAGACGGTGAAGTAGAGGTATTGCGCCAAGGCATGGGTGAAACAACTGTGTTCATTTAGTTGTTTATTGCCGATTTTACTGCTTTTGAGGCCCTCAAAGTATGTTTCTAATCCTTCACCAACTGCTAATGCAAGTGGCCTGAGTAATGTCATAGGCCAAATATTGTTATTAAATGGGTATAAAGCAGGTATAAATAGGTATAAATAGGTATAAATGGGTATAAATGGGTAGAAACCCCTACATACTAACTTACTGATTTCAGTCATAATTATTTTAT
>ENA-OSJC01001424-OSJC01001424.1-marine-metagenome-genome-assembly--contig:-NODE-1424-length-19686-cov-5.979754_pt1 | contig 19686 bp, 26 predicted proteins | sample MGYA00237885_ERZ534234 | MGnify/ENA primary metagenome ERZ534234 (study PRJEB26413, sample SAMN06343907) | marine metagenome | isolation source: coastal waters | place: Atlantic Ocean: West Antarctic... | reverse complement strand
GTATTTCTGATCCGCCTCCTCCTCCGCCTACCTAATATATAAGAACCATACCTTCTTCACTCTATATATTGAAATAAAAATATACACACAGAGAGATTAGGTAGGAAACCTACCGATTGAGATTGTCCTATTATCCTATCCTATTTTAATATTCAAAAGAATTTCTACTATATAGGTAGCCAACCAATATATAAAATATTTCTAATATAAATACTCCATTTATTACACACACCATAAATATATTTCTTCTTCTTCTCTTTGATACTGATTAGCGTCTGCGAGGCGATGGAGTAAAAAATATCATATTTGTAAAATAAAAATATGATAATATGATAATCTCAATCGGTAGGTTACCTACCTAATCTCTCTGTGTATATATTTTTATTTCAATATATCAATAGAAGTAAGTATGATTTCTTATATATAGTAGGCGGAGCATGGGCGCGGATCTATATGCAGTAAATTTTCAGACAGAGGAGGGGGTATAGTATATATTATATTGTTGTCTAAATAGGCTTAAAGAGTTAGTGATATGATATAGTATAATGTCTAGTAAAGAGGCAAAGGTAGAATACACTCTGCGAACAATCAAGTTTAATGAAGAAGAAATGAACGAGTGTAAATATACCGACAGCATGGAATTTGTAGCAGCTAAAAAAACAGCCGAGAAGGAACAGGTTGATAATAGGCGATACGAGCTTATAGAGTGTCTATGGACTGATGCAGAGACGGGTGATGAGATTAGAAGCGAAACTCGCGATATAAATAATTGCGAGTGCTGTAATATTATTACCCACTCCTATTATGAAACGCGTGAAGGCAGAGCGTATAACCACCACGCGGGATATGAGGTTTGTAATAATTGCGAACATAAATTTTGTCCCCAGTGTATATATGCGAAAGATTACGCGTGCGATGTCCGCTTTTGCGAGGAATGTTATAATGATATGACTGAAGAGGCTTAAAGAAATCATCATAAGTCAGTATAAGTCATATGCCCGATTATAGCAAATGTGTTATATATACAATTAAAACAGGCGACGGGCTTTATGTAGGTTCAACCTGTAATTTTGTGAAACGCAAAAGTAACCATAAACGCAATATAATTAATGAAAAATATAAATTATATAATAAATTATATAATACTATCCGAGAGAATGAGGGAGCATGGGATATGCAGCCTCACTCGGTATATCCGTGTGCTTCTAAAATTGAAATGAATATTGAAGAGGAGCGAGTTCGCAAGGAATTAAATGCGGATTTAAATATGAATTCTTGTTATGGATTTGATATTGAAAAAAATAAACAATACAAAAAAGAATATAATTTGAAAAACAAGGAGAAACACGCCGAACAGATGAAAGAATATAATTTGAAAAACAAGGAGAAAATTAAACAATACAAAAAGGAATGGTATCTCAAAAAGAAAGAGAACTGATTTCAATTTTATTCTAACCATGTAATATATGACCCGCTCAAAATGGACTATTGCTCTAGATGGCTATAATCTACCCGATAAAAAGAAATCCACATTAAGTAAATTCTTTGATGTTGATATGAAAATTCTTGACGATGTGTATGATCGGGGTCTCGCTGCTGCACGCAATACAGGAACGCGCCCATCAGTAACGAGCGATGATATGTGGGCGCGTGCACGAATGAATAAATTATTAGTCCGCATAGACCGCGCTCGGAAAGGTAAAAAAATAAAAGACGGGCGAGGTGAAGATACAGATTTAATTTTAAAGGCTCTTGATAAAAAAAAAAGTGAAATTGTTTTTATTTAAAATTCAAATACTTATTAAACTCAATATTAGTTTTTCAGGAATTCTATATTTATGTCTTCTATTTATTTCATCGCGACTCTTATTTCCATTCCCGAGATTATTAATATGTTTATTCCCGATCATATTCCCACATTTTTTATTACATACAAGAGGATTAAAATCGGTTTTATTAGTCCATATACAAGTCCTTTTCCTGTATCCGTAATCTGAATACATACAATAATCAATAATATAGCATGGCTTATCAATATAATCCTTCATCTTTCCGCTCTGTGGATTCTCAATAAAATAGTGCATCGGTTTAAAATATTCTATGATCTCCTCTGTTTTACGAAGTATAGGCAATCCCACATTTTCCATATCCGCGTCAAGCATCTCCGCCGTGACTACTACATCTCCAAAGTGTTTCAATTTTCTATTTATCCAGCACCGCCTACATAATGAAAATGTCTCGCAAGGTGGCGACGACCAGACAATATCAAAATCGCCTGGTTTATATGCTGACTTATAATCCCAATCTAATATATTAATATTTATATCTGCTCCTTGTAAATCAAGACTTACAACTTCATAGCCGAGAGATTTCGCGACTTTACCTACCGACCCAGTTCCGCTAAACAATTCTAAAACCTTAACCATTATATATATTAAATATTATTTTATCTTTAATTATATATATGTCTGAAGCATGGAAGGCTAGAAATCCTAACTATTGGAAGGATTGGAATGCACGAAATCCAGACTATAGAAAAAACTACAGAGAGAAGAACAGATTAAAAATTAGGGAATACAATAAAAATTACAGGGAACAGAACTATGATAAATATCTTGAATATAATCATTCACAATATATTAGAAAAAGAAACCTTAAGATTGAGAATGAAAAAAAACAAATGGAATTAGATAAATTTAATAAAAGTCTTATTAATCTCTCTAGCAATACAAACTCAAGCGGTATTATTAAGCCTGACGAAGTAACGAACAACCTAGATACAATATATAACAAGGAAACAAATAAATTTGTAATCCCTATAAATAAAATATTTAGTATTAATAAAAATGAAACAGTACACATTAAAAAAATCTGATAGGAAGGGAAAAAAATTTGTAATGATAATGCCTGATGAAGGTCATTCGCATCACTTCGGGGCGACTGGGTATCGCGACTATACGCTTATGAACGATAGTGCATCAAAATTTTATGAGCCTGATGAGGCGGAGCGAAAAAAAGTCAGGGCTAGTTACAGAGCTAGACATCGGGGCGACAAAGGGCTAGGCAGCCGTCACAGCGCTGCCGAGTTATCATGGTCGCTACTCTGGACGAAGCCTACCCTCGCACAGAGCATAAAATATTATGAGAATAAATTTGGGGTTAAGGTTATAAATAAGACATAAAGATTTAATATTAATATATAATATATGAATTCAAAAACATCAACAAATATTAAAAAAAGAGATAAACCTAATGATATATTTATTACGCCATTAAGTTTAGCAAAGAAACAAATTGATATGATTAATCATAATGAAGACGATGTATGGTTAGACCCTTTTAAAAATAGCGGTAATTTTTATAATCAATATCCGACAGATAAAAGAGAATGGTGCGAAATATTAGATGGTAAGGATTTCTTTGAATATAATAACGATATTGATATTATTTGTTCCAACCCGCCCTATTCTTGTATTGACGATGTTTTAAAAAAATCGGTTGAATTGAAACCACGAGTTATATCATATTTAATAGGCATGGGAAATCTCACAGCGAAACGAATTGAGTATATGGAAAATAATAATTATGGATTAACTAAAATTCATATGTGTAAAGTTTATAAATGGTATGGTATGTCTTTTATAGTTCAATTTGAAAAAGACGAAAAACATATAATATCTTATGATAGGATTGTATGGAGATAATATACTATATAATATAGGGCTTAAAGACAACTCCATAATATATATTAAGATGAACGCACCAAAGTTTGACGAATATGTTAATAACAAAAAGGACAAACTCTCAAAGAATACAATCAACACCTATACACAGCTCTATAAAAAAATGTTTAAACATTTCGGAAAAGAGCCTGTAGATATTGATGAGGATATTCTTATTGATAGTATTCTAAAAGATATGCTAACGGATAAGGGTGAAATTATTACAAACCCGAATACGCTAACCTCGCTATTCAATACGGTTATTATTGTAAAGAAGGAATTTGATTTTCCAATCACAAAGCTACTCAAGGCTAAAGAGAACCTGCTTGAGAATATATACGATCACAGGGAAGCTCAAAAGATTATCAAAGCGAATAAGCTTCCTTCCTATAAAGATGTTAAAAATCATCTCAAGAAACAATTTGACGATGAGGATCATATCGGCTATATAATTAATTTTATGATGCAGTCTTTTTTTACGCGTAACAAAGACCTTGATATTCATATTACGACTTCGCTCAAATTGGCGAAAGACCCAAATAAGAATTATCTAGTTATCCGCAACTGGGATTTAATGTATATTAAAAATGTTTATAAAACAGCCAAGACCTACGGGAGCATGAAGTTTAATTTCCGCGACCGCAAACTCACATATGCGATCCAAAAATTTATTGAATCGCAACCCGAGAACCCAGAGCAAACCGAATGGGCGTTAATTCAAAATGCGAATGGCTTTCCACTTGACGAGACATCACAGGCTAAATTCATTCGCAAACATACTCTTAACGGAATGTCGGAAAGCGACATATTTAAAATCCGCGTTGATGACTTTGAAAAAAAGGGAGACCTTAAAGGACTTATGGAAGCATCTCGGAGGCGCGGAACTAATCTCGCAACTCTGATTAAGAACTACTCACTCACGATGAAGCCTCCATAATAAATAATATAATAATATAATATAAAGAGAATACCTTTATATATTATATAATATGGGAGAATACGACGAGCGATACGAGCAAGGATTAATTTATACAATCAAGACGGATACGGGTGTATATGTAGGTTCTACGATTGATTTTAAAGGAAGATGTAGCCACCATATACACTCTATAGAGTGCGGAATTATTAGATTACTTTATGATAATATACGGGCTAATAATAATGAGTATAAAATAGAAATACTGCATATGTTTCCGTGTAATAATAACACCGAGTTACGGATTGAAGAGCGTAGAGTAGCTGATGAATTGAACGCGAACTTAAATACTTATAGACCATATGTAACTGATGCAGAGCGACTAGAGCAAAAAAGATTAATGAATTTAATTACTAATAAAAAATTTAATGTAATCAATAATAAAAAAAGAGCTATGTGCGAGTGCGGAATTGAAATGCTAAAAAAAAGTCTATACAGACACCGCAGGACAGACGCTCATAAATTAGCCATGTTAAAATTGATTGATACTAATCTATTAGATTTCCTATGTAAGCCGACCGAAAATGTAGTGATTACGAAGACTAATAATTCACACAGTACCCCATATCCTAGCGAAGATGAGGACGAGTAATACTTATTATTATTATATATTATAGCTTAAAGACATCGCTATATTATATATTAACAGATGACGACGAGCGACTTTATAATATTTTCTGCTAAAAAGATTAAGATTACCGATGAAGGCAAAAAGAAAATTATCGGTCTTCCTGTAGGCTGGGATAAAATAACCAAGTCATCAATTCAAGAGGGACATAAAGTATTATGCGTGAGAACAGGTAAGCTCAATAATATAACGGTTGTTGATTTTGATTCGGTCAAGGCATATGATAAGGCGATCGCCAAATTTCCAGAACTAAAAGAATTCTTTACAATCAAGACCCCGAGAGGATATCATATTTATAGTAAATATAATGAGTGCATCAAAACGACTACAGATACGAAACTAAAAATTGATATCAGAAACGACGGAGCGTTTGTTTTCGGTAGTGGATCTGTGCGAGAGGACGGCGAACAATATATGGATTTGATACAAGGGGATTTGTCGCTTGAACTTTCAGATGAAATTATTAAATATGTAAGTAAAAAACCTAAAAAAAATAAGGCTACTACTACTCCAACCATCAAAGAGGAAAAAAATAAGCTCTCAAAAATCAAAGAGATTTGTGATACCATATCAACAAATATTTTAAAGGAATATGATTCTTGGCTAAAAATTATCTGGGCTATGAGAAATTGTCCTGAAATAGATGAGGCTTTCGCGAGGAAGATTTCAAGCAAAGCGTCAAACTATACGATTGAGGGATTTGATGCAGTATATCTTAATAACAAGAATGGGCGCGATATTAAAACTGCGACATTATATTACTACGCTAAAAAATCAAACTCCAAGAGATTTTACGAGATTGTCCGTAAGCATGATAAATATATTTATAAACAAACAACCGTTATTGATATTGCGGATAGATTTATTGAACTTGTAGGGGATAATATTGTATGTGACCTACACGAGGACTTACTTGTATGGAATGGGAATAAATGGCGAGTGGATAAATGCGGAGATCTAATAACGAATATGATTGAAGCTGTTATGATTCCATATTATACAGACGAACTAGAAAATATTTTAAAAAAAATGGAAACGACAACAGATAAGGATTTAACCGAAGAACTAGAAAACAATAAAGACGCGATCCAGCAAGTAATCAGCGATTTAAATAGTTATACAACGATGACGCATATTTTTAAAACGGTTAAGCGTAAGGCAAAGACAACCGAGCAAGACATTTTATTTAACATGCTTGAATCACAGGACAACAATTTACATTTTAGAAATGGCGTTTTAAATCTAGTTACGGAGGAATTTCGCCAACGAGATAAATATGATTATATGACTATGAATATGAGCTGGGACTACGAAACAGACGACAAAAAAATAAGTGCATCAATTACAGAGGACATTAAATCCATGCTTAAAAAAATGGATACAGACCCGATAATATGCGACTTTATTAAATCTTGGCTGTTCTATTGTCTCACAGGATCAACAGAACTCCAGAAGTTTTTAATTCAACTAGGCGAGGACGCGTCAAACGGCAAATCAACATTATTCTCAATTATGAATAAATGCTTTGAATTCTATACCTATAAATTAGATAGTAAGGTTTTTGATATCGGCTACACCAGCGCTCATAAACAATTTGTAACATTAATCACAAAACCCGTTAGGTTTGCCTACATAGAAGAACTAGGCTCTAAACAGATTGACGGACAACTTGTAAAGGATACGACAGACGGGGAAATAAATGTAAATGTAATGTATAAAAATTCGGCGGTTGTTAAATCACAGGCGAAAATAAATGTCGCTTCAAATGGAATTCCAAATATTAAAATGGATAATGGAGTTAAACGACGCATGAAGATTAAAGAATGTAAATCTCAATTTCTAGATGGACTAGATGAAGACGATTACGAGAATAGAAAATTTATGAAAGACGAGCGAATTCTTAAAAAATTTGAATGCGACGAATATAAAAACGCGTTTTTAAAAGTTCTATTACCACATAAGACGGTTACTATACCCGATGAATTAAATAATTACACAAACGAAATACAAGGCGAATGTGATCCTTTTAAAAGTGCATTAGAGGATCATTTCATAATTACAGGATTAGAAGACGATAGAACTAATGTTGGAGAAATTGAAACGACTTTAAAATCAGGATCATATAATCCCAAAACGATTAAGTCTAATATGCGTAGAATAGGATACAAGGTAAATATTAGCCTCTATTACATTAAAAAAAAAGGGTGCTATACAGGTTTAAGAATGAAAAATGACGGAGAATGAACTTTGAAAAGTTCTATCAAACATATATGAAGAATTATGAAAGATAATAAAACATAAAGCTATATTTTTTTATGACTATCATTTAATCTAATAATAAAAAAAAGACTATTATTTGATTAAATAATGAAAATGGAGTATTTTTAATGGAGTATTGTCCTAAAAAAATACTCCAAACATCATATTTTGTCCTATTATCATATTTTAAATTTCAAATTATGATAATTTTTACTCCATCGCCTCGCAGACGCTAATCAGTATCATTTAGTAGAAGAAGAAATATATTTATGGTGTGTGTAATAAATGGAGTATTTATTTTAGAACTATTCTATATAGTAGCTTGCTACCTATATATATAGAATTTTTATTTAAAACCAAATAGGATAGGACAATTTCATTAATACAATAACAAACAATATCCTCTCTTAACTCTTTGATACTGATTAGCGGGTGAAACCGATGGAGTAAAAAAAAAACTCCAAAATATGATATAGGCATTCAACTCCCAATTATCAATATATCATAAATAGTTAATTGAAAAAACTCCATATAAATAATAATCTTTAGGATAGTTAAATGAGCGATTCTGAAAGTTTGAGTGATGATCCTATTGATGAGATTGATGAGCCTATTGAGAAGGTTAAAAAGACTAGAAAGCCATCTGTAAAGGTTAAGAAGTCTAAAAAAGTTGAAATGATTTTGCCTGAAGATGCAGAGATCGGAAGTGATAGCGAGGAGGAACAAGTGAAATTAAAGGCTAGAAAGGTTGTTAAGGTTGCTCCTGCTGAACGAAAAAAGCGTGAATGGACTGACGAGCAGCGCGCAGCTTTCGCGTTACGCATGAAGACGGCGAGAGAAGCGAAATTAAAGGTTAAAAAAGAGGTAGTTATCCCACAGGAAGAGCCTGAAATCGCGGAGCTTATTAAAGAGGGTCGCAAGGTTAGAAAGGCGAAGCTTAAAGCTAGTATTAAAAAAGAAGCAATTAAAATACTAAAACAAGAGCAAGCCGAGAGCATGGTAAGTGATTCTGATTCTAGTGATTCCGAACCAGAGATGAAGGCTGTTAAAAAATACATTACAAAACGCAAGGCGAAGAAAAAGGCGAAGGCTGTAAAACCCGCCCCTAAACAGAAAGAGAATGTTGTAGTTAATCAGCAAGAAGAGCAATCTCTCGGTTATCAATTTTTATAGGAACTTTGAAAAGTTCTATCAAACAATTTTGATAAAACTTTTTTAAAAGTTTAAAAATATAATTGCTTTATATATTAACGATGAATCCCCGAAGTATGAACGGAGGAGATATAAACTCCCGAAGCATGAGCGGAATAAATAGCGGAGGCGGAGGCGGAGGAGGCGATGTATTTCAGAATGGCGATAATGTATATACGGGAACTAACACTTTTAATGTAAATTTACCCACTTCAAGCGAAACCCCTACATCAGGCGCACAATTAATCACAAAAGCTTATGCCGATGCGACCTACTCCACAGGGGTTAATACAAATGATTATGTAACAGGATTCTCACGGAATGCACTAACGGGGGCAGTAACAATAACTCAATCAGATACAGGAACGCCGATAACTAGTGAATCATATACTAGTATAACTGATGCACAAATAAACGCAATAGGAACGAACACAGGAAACATAACAACGAACGCATCAAACATATCAACGAACACAGGAAACATAACAACAAACGGAACAAACATATCAAATTTAACAACTGCGACTAACCCATGCTTTAAATCCGCCTCATTAGCAGGACAAGATTTAACATTAACCCCAATATCAGGCACAGCAACCGTAATATCTCTACCGAGCGGAACAGGCGATGCAGTATTAGCAGGTGGAACATCAGGAAGCCGTCAGATCTTCACAGGTTTTAATACATTTACGAACGATTTAACGATGAGCGGAGCGGTAGGAATAGGCAACAGAGCAGATATAGATATGTTAGGGGATAAGGGGTTTATTAAACAATCAGCAACAATCCAAAACAAGTTATTACAAAACGGAGCAAGTAATGAAATAGACCAAAACGGAACTAATAATGTAATATCACAATCGGGACTTAATGCTTTAATAACAACATCGGGCAAAATGACGTGTGCGACTGCTCCAACATCAGGGAGCGATTTATGTAATAAAACTTATGTAGATAGTCAGCTTCGCAAAACAGGGTTCGGTCAAAACTTCGCATCAAATCCCATTATATCTTACGCCGTGACTGGCGGTAATCCCACCTCTTCGTCAGGGGGAGACAACAAAAACGGCAGAATGGATTCACCCGTAAGCGGTTTGAACGCAGATGTAACTATTTCAGTAGTCACGGGGGCGATAGGTGAAACAGGTAATATTAAAGTTGATTATTGTGTAGTAGGAGAATGGAGTGCCGACGGCTGGGATAAGGGGCTAATTGTAGCACGAGCAGAGCAACAAGCAGACGGCACATTTCCTTATTCTGTTTTATTTCGGTCACAGACCGACGCCTCATACCCATCTACGGGGCGAAGTTTAAGCACATTTTTGATAGGCTACCAGCGAAACGCCGACAGCACGATGGAACAAGCAATAGGGTTTTTTATAGATGATACAGCGATAGCAGGTAAAACATATAGATATACTCCTGTTTTAGTTAGTTATGCGGTTAATAATGCGGTTCATACATTTAGATTAAATAGGGTTGTAAATAATACAAATATATTATACTTTGAACGAGCAGTTTCTTGTATAACCGCAACAAATTTAAATGTTTAAAAACTTATGTTTCATTATATATAATGAACTTCATAGACAGAGCAGCGACAGATGTTATACAAGACCATATAATTAGCGGTAAATATATGGGAGGCAGTGGAAATACGGCGGAGGAGTGCTGGGAGACATTAGATATTGTAGGAATGGAGAGACCCGATAAGGAGGATTTTATTAAAAAGGTGAATGAGCGAAATGTTTATTATCAAATGAAGGAATTGAGGCAGGAGCGAGACAAACTCTTAATGGAGAGCGACTGGACGCAAAGCAGGGATTTAACCCTTACGAACGATGAAGAGTGGCTGGACTACCGCAAAGCATTACGAGATTTACCGCAAACAGCGGATTTAAGTAATGTAGATTATCCAACCAAACCAATATAATATATAGTTTTATTATAATGGTTAAATTAACTGCTTCACAGAAGAAGAAGTTAAAACTACACGCAGTAGGAAAGTCTGCTCGTCATATGAAGACGATGATTGCCTTAATGAAGGACGGCGAGTCTTTTAGTGATGCACACAAACAAGCATCAAAACAAAAACAAAAACAAAAACAAAAACAAACCCAATCCCAAAAAGTTGTTATTAATTTAGCAAGTCCTAATAGACAGACAAGAAAACCACGGGCAAACACAGAGGGAGGGTCGGCACGTGTTCTTTCGCAGTTCGTTCAACCTGCTCAAGTCCTACCAGACTTTAGAACCATGATAAATCCTGCACCAGTCCCTATGCCATTTATGAGTCCTATGCGATCCTCAACCCCTGCCACCGCCACCGCATCAACACAGACATCGCCCATAACAGAAGGTCGCATTTTAGGACGTGGTGATCCGTTAGAAACGCCACTTGAAGTATCAAATGTATTAAAAGCAATTAATGATGCGGATAAGTTATTGAGTGGAAAAAAAGAACCTGATAATAGAGCAACAGAAGGACGGTCGCTCGTTCCTGAACGACCATCCACTTTTAATTATCCTGTAGATTATGATAGCACCTCTGATTTAGGTATAGCAGACCAAGTTAGAATGAAACAATTAAAAAAACAAATTGAGAATGAAGACCTTAATGAACCTCTGACAACAGCAGAACAAAAAAGAATGAACGAAATAAGAAAAGAAATCGCGGACGATGTCGCAGCTGATATGCCTGCCCCTATGCCTGCCCCTCCGTCTATTACGAGAGATGATAAGGCTGACCGTCGTGCAGAGAGGAGAGAGAGAGCGAAAGCCCAATATTATGAAGGAGCAGCGGAAAGACAACAATTAGAAGAAAAACAAGAACCAAATTATAGTTTTTATTGATTTAAAATAATATTTAGTTATATTATATAATGAGCGATTTAGATATTATTAATAGTATAACTGCTGAACCTGAACGTCCACCTGACCACGTATCGTTAGAAGAAATAATTAATAGCGTTCCATGTATGGCATTAAATAACCCAGCAACTTATGCTTTGTATCTTCATTATAATGATAAACATTTAGATGATGGAGAGAAGGGCAAGGTTAATAATATTATAGAGAAATTGAAGCGTGAAAGAAGTGCTATTAATAAAAAGAATATTGAATATATGGAGAGGGACAAGATGAATAAACTTATTGAGGAGAGTGAATAATATTGTATAATATATAATGAGCAACGGCTTTGAAGATATAGACGAACATGTAATAATGCAATCACGTCTTATTAGTCTTAATAGTCGGTTCGCTACAAAGTTTTTAAACGGCGATAAGCATTCATCACTTCTTTTTGATTTCAACAGCATCGCACCAAAAAGCATAGACACTCTATATCATACCATAGCAATACAGAGTGCCGAAATCCCCGCCAGTTATTATAATATTAACGGCAATAATAATCTTATTAATATTACAGACTCTGTAGGGACGACAGCAACAGTGACCATAGCAGTCGGTAATTATAACGCCGACACATTTAAGACTGAATTTGAGTTAAAATTTAATTCAGCCCCCTTTGCTGGTAATGCCACATTAGACTTTAACGCTATAAATGGTAAGTTCTCTTTATTGAGTGCGACGGTAGGAACAAATTTAACTGTTAATTTAGCATTAACAACTTCCCGTCTACCTTTAGGGATCTCTCTAGACGCAACTGGAACTTTAGCATTTCCATATCAAGCACCTCCCGCAACATTTACTTTACCAGCGGACTTTTTAGGCATTACAAAAATTAAGATGAATAGCGACGCACTTGCTGGTGGAAACTTTGACAGCAACAACCTGAACACCACAACCCTCGTGGACACTATTAGTGCGACCGCCACTCCTTTTGGACTTATCATTTATAATAGTTTAGGGCGTGAGAGTTTTGTTAAGGCAAAACGGATAGATGAAATTGATATTCAACTATTAGACCAGAATAATAATTTTATTGATTTCAACGGAGTTAATTGGTGTATGACATTACTTATTAACACTCACAGACGACAGAAGTTTAGCAAAATAGATGGGTCTATATTGAACGATAAATATGTAGCAACATTAAAAGCATTAGAAAAAACAGAAAGTTTAAAAGAAGAATTAGAAGATGTTAAATTTGATATATTATAAATAATAAAAATTAATAAATAAATAATAATATTTATTAAGTTTATAAATGGCTGCTCTCCCAAAAGAACTACAGTATAATCGCCCGATGGCGTCCCTCCCCTCGGACACTCGTATGTCGCAGACTATCGTGCGTCCATCCAACGGTGCGACCTTCGCTGGTGATGGTAATATTATCCAGTTTGACCTCCCTGCCCATTCGTTCCTCGTCCCAAATTCGCTGGTTCTCAATCTTAACATCACTATCACCCCAGCCGCCAACGACCAAAAAATAGAGGTTCGTGGCGTTCCTGCTGCCTCGTGGATTAGTCGTGTTGAGACTATCGTCGGCGGGTCGCTTCTAGAAGCGGTATCCGAATATGGACGTCTTTACAATATGATCTCGCAGGCTAAACTGTCTGCCGACGAGAAAAATTCCCTTTACACCGAGTTTGGTTATGGTGGCGGAGGCGTTGATGGTCTTAACGAGGATAATCCGACCCTTCACAATCTTAATGGACGTGTTGGTCCGACCGACAGTGGTAGTGGTGATTCGGCCGCTGGAAAATTCGCCGTAAGTCTACCTCTCGGATGCCTTCTTTCTTCGTGCAGTGAGCTCGTTCCGCTCGGCCACATGGGTGGTGTTCGTGTTCAGATCACCACCGCACAGGTTGCTGAGTATATCCGTGTTATTAGCGGTAATGCGGCTATGCCCGCTATTTCTTTCACCGACCTTGAGATGACATTTGACCTCGTGGACTTCGGGGCTGGTATGGATTCGGTTGTTCGCAGTATGGCTGTGGATGGCGACCTCGTTCTTAAATCGCAGGGATGGAATGCCACTAATGTTAATTTCCCTGACCTTGCTGCCGCCACTGACGCTACATATATTTACAATGTTCGCCTTTCGTCTATTAAGTCATTAGTTCTCCAACTTACTGGCGAAGCGGGTAATAAATCGGTTAATGCTGGTTATGATGCAGTTAAGGCGGGCGGAAAAACTGGTTCAGTTCAATTTTTCCTCGCCAACAGGCCTTTCCCTCCTACCCCACTTCGTGAAACCAATGACGCAGCTATTAAGTCTGCTCTTCGTCAAGCGTTTGGCGAGGCACATGATGTCTACTCGGCCCGTAATTCCATCACGCAAAAAATGTGGGCCTCACAGGCGGAGCTCCTCGCAGCCGATGCCACCGCCTCCACCGTCCAATCTCCTGCGGGACATTTCTACGGGATGAATACAGAGAAACTCTCGTCTAATTCGGTTATGCTATCGGGCGAGTCGTCGCAGCTAACTCCCATAAATGTTCGTGTTAATACCTCGTCGGCGACCGAGAACGCTGCGACCCTAACCCTATACTGTTGCTATGATGCGTTAATTGCTCTTAATGTTAATACCAGACAGGTCGCCGTAAGGGTGTGAGTGTAATTTATTACCTTATATGGTGTGATATTTAATTTTTAATTCTTCTCTTAATTTTATTGCTTCTTCTTCAGTTTTAACATTATAACTTTTACTCTCTCCGTTAATCTCAATTCTAACTCTATAACTATTATATCTTTTATCATAACTATAACCTTTACATGTTCTATTAAATTGATTTTGTTGATTAGATACAACACGAAGATTATTAATATTATTATTTAATTTATTTCTATCAATATGGTCTATTTGATTTTTAAATGGTTTATCATCAATGTCCCAATCTTGATTATAAATTTTATAAATAACACGATGAACCTTATATTTTTTATTTTTTATAGTAATACATTTATAACCCGCACTTTTTGATTGTTTAAAATTAATCCATCGTGGGTTTTTAAGAAGTCCTCTACTTCCTTCACTATACCACCATGATATCTCTCCATCTTCGTATTTTATTTTTCTATCATTAATAATACACTTAATATAACCATCATCAATGTCCCATTCATTATTATGTAATTTATAAATAACACGATGATAATTATAATTTTTTTTATTTATCACTATAACTTTATAACCAAAACTCATACACCCTTTTAATAAAAACCATCTTTGATATGGACTGTTGCCTTTTTTAATCCAAGAATATATCTCTCCATCTTTTAATTTTATTCTCGTATCATTAATTAAACATTCCATATAATAAATTAATATTAATAACTATGTCAATCAATTTAGCTATTAATAAAATAATATTCATTTATAGTAATATGAATATTATTAAATTAAACCAACCAAAAATAACACCACCATCTATGACGTGTGATAAGGTTTTACATCCAAAATTAAATAATTATGAACTCACGTCTTATCTTAATCATCACTCTACCAATTTACTGCTGGGCAAACCAAAAAGCGGAAAGAGTAGCCTTATGTGGGCGATGATGAAAGATAAAAAATTATTAAATCGTGTATTTCATAATATTTATTTATTTCAACCCTCGCACTCAAGAGCGTCTATTAAGAATGATATATTTAAAAAACACGATGAGAATAAAAAATTTGATGAATTAACATTTGAGAATTTACACGAGGTAATGGAAAGGATTAAGGGAACGCCCCCTGACGAGAATAATGTTATTATTTTTGATGACATGGCAAGCTATTTAAAAAACAAAGAAACCCTACAATTATTTAAGGAATTAATTTTTAATAGAAGACACCTCCACACCAGTATTTATTTTTTGAACCAGACCTTTTTTTCTGTCCCAAAAGACTTGAGGCGATTATTTAGCAATATCTTCGTATTTAAAGTAAGTAAAAACGAATTAAAAAATTTGTTTGACGAAAATGTAGAGGACGAATTCGTCAAGAGCATGATGCCCGCAATCTCCAAAGAGGTCTACGATAAACCATTTAGTTATTTATTTATTAATACAGACGCACAAAAATTTTATAAAAAATTTGATAGAATAGATTTTATTGAAGATTAAAAAAAATATATATAATGTTTATAATGTCTATTTTTAACAAAGGTTTAAGAGCGTTTTCCTCGGCTCCGTCGTTTTTTAATAAGACAGCGAGTTTTGGACGCAGTATTTTTAACAAAGCACCGTCGGCTCTTCGTAGCATCAGTGGTGGTTTAGGACAGGCAAGTCGTGCATTGGGTTCGGCTGCCTCGCAAGGCGATCGCCTCCTCAGCGATCCCGCCGTTCAAGGTTTAGCACGTCAGGCAGGACTTGGTGGTGTTCTTGGTGGGGCGAGAGGTATAACAGGAAGTGCGGGTTCAGCATCTGCTCTATTAGGTCGTGCCTCGCAGGCTTCCAACCCGTCGTCGTATTCGGGTCAGTCGCCTGCACAGGTTGCGTCGTCGGTTATTGAACGTGCCAAAGGTTTAGGCGGTCAGGCTAAAAATATGTTTGTATAAAAAAATAAAGTCTTAATAGTATAATGAAAAAAACATATCAGATTTACGCATCAAGTATTGAGGGGGCTGGTTCGGATATAGCCGAGCAAGAATTTAATTTTGATTGGGGTATTATACCCGAGGGCGAATATGAGATGTCGTGGTCGTTGATGAGTTCGGCAATTAAAATATCAGAGGCACTGTCGCAGATAGAGAGTGTCCCCACTAAAATAGAAATTAATGTTCCTTTTATGACGGATAGATACGAGGTCAATTCCAGTGGTTATGCTGGGTCAAGTAATGTCGCAGGGTTTATTCATTTTTATGATAACCCAGTCCATAATGGACACGTTATGCGTCAATATAAAGCGGTATACAGCGATAACGCCCCAGTGATAGTAAGGGGGAAACCTTCTGGGAACAAGTTTATTGTTCGGTGTGTGAATGAACTAACGCTTGGCACTATGCAGGAATACACATTAGTAATCACTTTTAAAAGTCTTTGTTAATATATAAATGATTAAAGACCATATAACAGAGGTTAGAAATGATCTCAAGTCCAAAAGAGATGCTCTACTAATAGGACATCAAAATTTAAAAAAAGATAGCGACGATTGGAATAAAGCAATTATAATAATTAGTTTAGTTGGCGGGTTAATGGAATCCATAAAGATGCGATTAGAATTAACGGGTGCAGGTTTTGCTTTGCTCCCAATAATATTTAGTGCAATAACAGCTGCCATGTCGGCGTTAATACGATTTAGAAATTTTAACCAACGAATGGAAACTTATTTACAATCTTCAAGCTTGCTAACCAATACACTTTTAAAAGCCCGAAACCATAACGAGATAGACGAGGACTTAAGAGTTGAGTATAACCAAGCATTAGAGAAAATAGAAACCGCATTATATCCAAACGAAAGGAAAGTCTTTTTAAGGCAAGCCCATAAAAATTTAATAGAGATAATGTCTCAAGAACAAAAGTTCTACGATAAGATAGAGAAGGTTAATAATCACGAACCAATAGATGATACAAGTATAACCAGTGAAGAGAAATTAGAATTAAAATTAAATAAAGATGTTTTAGAAACATTAGAAGAGGTAGATGAATTAAAAGAAAATAATTTATAAATAGTGTATGTCCTTTTAGACTATTATATATAATAATATTTATAATATATATAATGTCAATGCGAGGATTAGTTGGACGCACAGGTGGGAAGTCAAAATTGAAACAAAAAATACGGGGCATGATGCCAAAGCATACCACATACATAGAACCCTTTGTTGGTGGCGGTAGTGTTTTATTCGCTGTCAAAGCTGATCCCGATATAAAAGAAATAATTAATGATAAAGATAAAGATATAATAAATATATTTTTAGACGTTAAAAAAGTTGGAGATAAAATTACCAGTCTACCAGCACCAACAAAAGAACAATTTAACGCATTAAAAAATAAAAAATCATTCTCATCACCAGTGGAACGATTAAAAAGAAATTTAATTTTAAGCAAATATTCGTTTAGGGCTGATAGAAAGAGTTATGCTCCTTCAAAATATAAAGAGAACATAGAGCGTGGTGGTGGAAGTTCAAAAGGTTATGATAGATATAAAGAACGATTGAAGGACACACGAATATTAAACCAAGATTACAGAACAGTTATAAAAAAATATGATAACCCGAATGCGTTAATCTATTTAGACCCACCATATTCTATGGCGGAGGAGAATAAAGATTATAATAATAATGATGTTAAAATTGAAGATATAATAAATTTATTAAAAACCGTTAAAGGAAAATTTATACTCTCTTACGACAACAACGCCACTGCAAAAAAATTAGCACGTGATGCGGGGTTCAAAGTTATGAACGTTCAAACATCATATAATGATGGTAGGGGAGGTGATATAATAAAAAAAGAATTGATTATAAGAAATTATTAATTTATTAATGTTTCTCTCAATATATATTATTTCAATTGGTTTATTTAACTATATAATTAATTATCTTAATACCTAACAATAAACACCTTTTTCTATTCTCAATCTCTGTGAGAGAGAGAACTTATAGTTAGCATTATTCCAATTAAAAAAAATGGTTTATTGTTGATGATTAAGATAATTAAATATTTAGTTAAATAAACCAATTGTTATATTAATGTCATATCATCCAACCGATAATTCCCGCCGATCACCATGCCATCCATTCCGCCCTTAAAACTGTCATTAAATTGTTTTTTTGTATAATCGCAACGGTAATGATAAAGTTTAAAATCTGCGTCTAAATATTTTAATATTTTAACTTTTGTTTTAGTTAGACCATTATGCCATACCTCATAATAATATTTTGTATGATTATCACTACTTGATGAGATGCTATAAAAACGGCATGTGTTATTTAATCTATCAAAAGGTTTTATTCTTTTAATTATAGCATTATTTAATCTTAGCCATTTTATAGGTGTCATTTTTCTTTTATCAAATGCTTTTTTTTTTGCCTTAATAAGTTGAAAACCTTTTGGTCTATAAATTTTATTTTTATAATGAATTGAAATTGAACCGTCTTTTTTAATATTGAAAGACTGCTTCCACTTGCGATCCTCCTGCCCATCAATTGTTAAAAGACTTACCGCATCCATGTCTTCAATTGTAGTATATTTATTAATTAGATCCCATCTCATATTATTATAATCACTCAATCCCATGTATTGTTTTACTTCTCCCCATAATTCATCGGGCAACCAATATTCAATTGTTTTAGTTATTGACATAATGTTTTATACGTGTAGCAGCCCCCAAAAATAGGGGTTCAATTTTTACTTTTATTTATTTTTTAATTTACTTTTTAATTATTTTTTTACCATAACAACCCTCGCACGTCCACCGCCCAATTAAATTTTCACTGCAACCCAAGTCGGCATCGGAGCAATCAATATAACCTTCGTCAGGGTAGCCCATGGACGGTAGATCGCATCCAATACAATTATAATCATAATCCTTTGCCTTTTTTTTATCATCCACTGCACTATCAAGTTTTAGTTTTAGCAAATTATTATTATCTCTCAATTTATCAATCTCAATTAAAGCATTTAAATAAAGCTGGGACAAATCATTAATTTCTTTTTGTTTTGCGATGATAATTTTAATATCATTCATTTTGTTTTATTGATTTATAATATTTAAAATAATGTGGTTCAATTTAGTGATTAAATAAAATAACCGCTTTCTTGCAGTGATAATATTTTTATAAATGTTTCTCTCCAATTATTATTTTAAAAGTTATATGTAATGTTTTTACTTTTAGTTATATGTTAATTTTTAATAAATTATTTTGTTATTAATAATGATAATAAAATGAAAAAATAGTCAATCAATTTAGTCAATAATTAAAATAATGACATATTAGACATCATAAATATAAAAATCATTAATTATAAAATTGATTTACTTATTATTTCAGTCTTGATAGACATAAAAGTAT
>ENA-OSJC01001423-OSJC01001423.1-marine-metagenome-genome-assembly--contig:-NODE-1423-length-19697-cov-4.979715_pt1 | contig 19697 bp, 30 predicted proteins | sample MGYA00237885_ERZ534234 | MGnify/ENA primary metagenome ERZ534234 (study PRJEB26413, sample SAMN06343907) | marine metagenome | isolation source: coastal waters | place: Atlantic Ocean: West Antarctic... | reverse complement strand
TCCGCCAAAACCAGATACCCCTGCACTTCCAAAGCCTCCGCCAGATTACAATATCCCTTATAACGTTGGAGGTGGAGGGTATAGCCCATACGGTGGTGGATATAGTCCATACGGCGCAACATCACCTTATGGTTTTTATAGCAATGGGCAGCAGCAGGATCGATTCCCTCAAGCAGCACAAACTGTGCGACCTGGCCAAGTGCAGGACCAGGGGACACCTTTTGACCGATTAATTGCTCAGGCCACGAATCAACCGACCCAGGCACCAGCACAGCCTCCTGCACAAGCACCTGCACAAGCACCTGCACAAGCACCAACCTCAGTACAAAACGCAAACGGCACTTACAACTTCAATCATCCGGTCCACGGCATGATGAATGATCTTAGCAAGCATGGTTATGATTCTATGGTAGCTGACGCTGCGCAGATATCTGCTCAAGCAGCACCAACTACTGTGACTGATCCGAGAGCGTCCGCATCAGGGAATGGTCGATACAGCTTTAACCATCCCCAGTACGGCCAAATTGATGATCTCACCGAAGAGGGCCTCCAAAGCATGATTGCGAGCTCCGGTGGCGTTTCTGGTTTCGGAATTTATTAGGAGAAGATAAGAATGGGTTTTGGAAAGGACAAAAGCACTTCCGGCGGTTTCGACCCCGAACTGAAACAGGCGCTGTTGTCGGTTTTTAGAGAAGGTGAAAGCCTGTTTAAAAATCGTGAGTACCAGCCCTATAACTCTGCAACTGTGGCGCCACTCTCCAACATAGAAATGGCCGGAATGCAGGGCGTTGTTAACGCTGCGCAACAGGGCTATGGGCAGCAACAGATGCGTGATGCTATGGGCACCACTAGAAATGAAACTATGTACAACCCTGGACAGGTTAGAGCTCAGGGGATTGGTCACAGGGACGTGACGGCAGAAAGGATTGGTCATCGAGATGTAGGCATGTTCGGGCCGGTTCAGCAAATACGCGAAGAGCGTGTTAATGCTCCAGCGTACTTAAACCCGCAAATGGTTGGGATCGAACGGCTGGCAAATACCGACTACAAACCGTATGAAAATAAATTCAATACGGAGGTTGTCGATACCACGCTGGCAGATATCGAACGAGCGAGAAAAATGCAGCAAAATCAAAATGCATCTCGAGCGGTTTCAGCGGGAGCGTTTGGTGGCGATCGTCAGGCTATTGTCGAGGCCGAGACAAATAAGGCCGCACTTGACCAGGTAGCACGAACGTCGGCAGCACTGAGAAGTGAAGGGTTCGATAAATCCACAGGAATGGCCCAAAGCGACATTGCCAATTTCATAAGAGCTCAGGAATTAAATCAGAAGACTGACCTAAGCGCAGGGCAATTTTCAAGCGGACAAGCAATGCAGGGAGGTTTGGCAAACCAGCAAGCGAACATGGAAGCGCAAAATCGAAACGCAGCAAATGCGCTCTCTACCAATCAGCTCAATATGCAGGGACAGTTAGCCAATCAGCGAACAAATTTTGAAGCTCAAAAACAGAACCAGATGGTTAATATGCAAGGGCAGTTAGCTAATCAATCAACAAATTTTGATGCTCAAAAACAAAACCAGATGGCTAGGCTCCAGGCAGCAATGCAAAATCAAAATGCAGGGCTCCAAGGATCACAGCAAAGGATGGCGGCTGCGAATCAATTGGGATCGATGGGCCAGGATTATAGAAATCTAATGTTCCAAGACCCTGCCGCGATGATGGGCATTGGTCAGATGCAACGCGATCAAGCGCAACGTTTGATGGATGATCAGTACAACAGATTTGATGAGGGGCGCAATTACGACCTGAAGATGTTTGACGTTTTGCGAGGCGCTGCCGGTATTCTGCCGTCGCCGCTTACGAATAAATCGAAAACTCGTAACACTTCTTTCTCACTGGGATAGGATTTTTTAATGGGCCTTTTTGCAAACATGTTCAGTAATGCCGCTGCCGGTGCGATGGATAAAATTCAAGACGTGCCTAATCAATTTGGCGAAATCGTGGATATTGCTCAAGACCCTAGTGGGTTTTTAAAACAGAGTTTTGATAATACTCTCACCGGAGCGTTAATGAAAAACCCTGCCGATTTTGATGACCTAATGCTTGAGATGCAAAAAAACGGAGAGAGTTTCGGAGCTCCGTTACCGGAGAGTACCAATATCCATCGACCAGTGGCTGGCCCGACAACCGGGTTCATTCGCGACATGCCTAATTTTTTAAATGCGAGTCAGTTAATTCTCGGTGGAGGCCAGTACTGATATGAGCGAAATGAGTACAGAAAATGTAAGGGAAGAAGAGCTCAGGCGATTACTCCTACAAGGTGCAGGGGGAGAACCGTTAGGCGACGCCAGCATTGAATCGGCGCTCAGAGGTGCAAACCCAGAAGAAGCGATGCAGTACATTCAAATGTTGAATCCTGATCAGCAGAATCTTGTGCCTGGTCCGCTGCAAAACCCAAGCTCCTTTGGTGAGGGAATGAAAAATATCGGCACAAACCTGGCGACAAGATTCAAAGAGCGTATCGGATATAATCCCAGCTATGAGCGTCGAATTGCCGAGCAAAAAATGGCCGGACTGAACATCGATCAAACGATAAAGATTCGAGAGGCAAACAGGAAAGTCAATTTAAAGAAATATGTATCGCTTAATACAACAATTGATCCTGAGCTCATTAAAACCTACAGCGACGCTACGCTCAACAGCATAATGGAGGACATGCAGGGCGACACTGAGTATTTCCCCGGCGTTGGGTATGGCCAAAAAAACCTTAACACCAATATGATCAACATACTGGGCAAGAACTCTGCTGAATTGAACGCATACGACAGGTATGTAAAAGATATTGAGGCAAAAAATAGGAATCTTAAAGGACCGCAAAAGGCGTTCAGAATTCCTTCGTTTCAGGAATATAAAGACGAGCAAACCGTAAAAGAGAAATACCCTGCGTCAGTCAAAGAATTTGAGTATTGGAAAACGATGAACCCAGGGTTAGTTGACGAAATGAGCCCTAAGCAGCTTGTTGATACTTTCCAAGATTACACCAGCAATCCAAGTCTTAGTTATATTAAGGATAGGGAAGAAATTGAGTACACGGCAAACCTACCGGGTGGAGTTAACCTTACACCAGGCCAATTGAAAACGGATCAAAACTACGCCCCGCTCTTTAATCAATTTGTCGAAATGGGTACTCAAGCCGAGTTTAGAAGAGATATCGGTGAAATTAATGATATGACTGCTTTTTTGTTGGACGCCGGACCTGATGAACAGATAAGCGGTCGTGGAGTTGCTCTGCTTAAAGAAACTTTAAGAACGGCTGATTCGCTGAACATTGAGCAGAAAATAGGAAGAATTGTAGTTAAGGGACTTCGAGCGACGATGGGCGCTGCCTTCACCGACGAGGAGGGAAAGCGATTTATCGGATACGCCTACAACGTCATGCTTCCGCCCAAGGTAAACGCCATGCGAATGGGTCGGCTTAGGAATGCGATGGAAGAAGCGTTCAAGTTAAAGCTGGCAAAACATGATTACTACCAAAAAGAGGGAACACTTAAAGGCTTTAAAGGGTTAGCACCGAACAAGTACGACATTTATGACGCAACGTTCAGAGTGTCCGACTATAGGTACTTAGACGATTCCGAGCTAGATAGAGAGCTAATGCGTGTAAGAGAAGATAGCAACGGCATTGATGCCGAGTTCGAAGTGTTGATGAAAGCTGCCGATGAACGTGGAATCTATGAGAAGAAAGACTGATGGGTGATAAGCAATGGATGAAAGATATGCGAGCCGAGCGGCAAGAGGCTTTTGTTCAAAACCGAGCCGGGAACGCCGAGGAATCAGAGATGGCGCCTGGCGAATTGACCTGGGCTCAAGCTGGAGCCGGAGCTGTCACTAATTTCGGTCCGAGCGCGATGAAATATGCAGAAGATATTTCGGCGCCCATACATTCGCCAATAGAAACAGTTAAAGGGTTATATGGTTTTACAAAAGGCTTGGTGGAGCTCGCTATCCCTGGCGAACAAGAGGACGAAAAGACAGTAAGGGCTGTCGGTGATTATTTTGCAAATCGCTATGGCACACTCAAAGGTTTTAAAGAGGCAGTCGCGGAAGACCCTGTTGGCGTGGTTGGTGATGTTGCCGGAGTCTTGACAGGTGGCGGGATGCTTGCCGCGAAGGCGCCAGGGGTAATTGGGAAGGGTGGGAAATACGTCCAAGACGTTGGTGAGGCGATTGATCCACTGAACGTGGCAGTAAAAGGTGCCGGAGCTGCGGTAGATGGGATAAAGGCAGGAGTTCCAGCAATTGTTGGTTCCGCAACTGGTGCTGGAAGAGAAAGTATCGAGCAAGCTTATAACGCGGGTCGCGTTGGCGGCGAAGTCGATCAAGGCTTTGTGGATAATATGCGAGGGAATGAAGACCCTACGGCAGTGGTTGACGATGCTGTTGCGGCGCTACGTGAACGTAAGCAAACCAAACAAAACGACTTTGTCAGCGGAAGGGATGCGCTAGAACTTGAACAAGTGCCGATTGATTTCGACGCTGTTGCTGCGAGCGTTGGTGATTGGTCCCAAAAGTTTTTCTTTGAAGGCACCTCGGAGCTCTCTAAGAATGGCCAACAGAAACTGGCATCGATTCAAGATATCATTGCAGAATGGCAAAAATCCCCAGCGTTGCATAACGCGAAGGGTTTGGACATGCTCAAACGCAGAATCGATGGTGAATACCCCGATGGGATAAACCCTGGGGATAGCGCAGTAGTTGTTGCTCAAGCTAGGGATTTAATTAAAAAGAACATTCTAGAAATGGTTCCCGGCTACAACGCAGTAATGAAACCTTACGAACAAGCGACCAGGCTTGAGCGTGAAATGCAAAAAGCATTGAGCCTCGGCAACAATGCAGCAGCAGATACAGCTCTGAGAAAGCTGCAAAGCACTATGCGAAATAACGTGAATGCAAACTTTGGCGCCCGACTAAAACTGGTCGAGCAGCTCGATGAAGCGAGCGGCTATTTTCTTATGCCCCGCATTGCAGGACAGTCTCTTAATAGTGTCACGCCTCGAGGACTTAACATTGGTACGGCTGGTGGAACAGGCATCTACGGCTTAACAACAAACCCAGCGGCTCTTGCTGCTCTGCCCATGTTCTCGCCCAGGGTGATGGGTGAGGCTTCAAGAGGACTTGGTCAATCCAGAGGTGCGATCGACAATGTTGTGGGTGGTATAGACTCAGTCCTCTCCCCATTCCAGCGACAACTAATGAGCTCGGCGGCAGGGACTCCAGGTGCGCTGAAGTTCCCGGCAAACCTTAGCAGGATGGCAACGACTGCGATGGAAGCGCCTAGCGATCAAGGGATGACTCGCGAAGAGTTCGAGAAATTGAAGATGATGCTCAACCCTGAGCAACAAGTGATCGCCCCGGTCCCCTAGAAATCACAGTGAAAACAGTTGGTCACCCAATTGGTCACCCAACAACCTCTCTTAAAACCCTACCCCTTTGATTCTAAAGGGCTGTAGGAGATGTGTGGAGGTCGGGACGGGAATCGAACCCGTATGTCATACTGTGACAACTAGTAGCAAAAACAACGACTTATAGAATTATTATTGCCTGCGTGTGCTAACAAATGCCATACTGTGACTTCAATTGGTCACCCAACATGGTCACCCAACAATGCCAAAAACACTAAGTAATTTTGAAATAAAGAACATCACCCAGGTCGGTGATTACCGATGCGGCGACAGGCTGTACCTTCGGTTAAAAGTAGTCAGAGGTAAGCTGTTTAAAAATTGGATCATACGTTTCCAAGTTGATGGAAAGCGCAAATGGATTTACCTTGGCAGCTACCCCGCAATGTCCCCAACCGAAGCGAGGCAGAAAGCTGTCGAATTACTGTTTGCCCCAGTAGCTCCGCAAGTAGTGATTAGAGAGGCCAAGCAAAAGAAAGTAGACAGCCTGGTAGCCGAAGGAGGAAAACAAAGAACTTTTCAGTCCGTTGTTGAAGAATATTTTAAGGTCAAAAAATTACCTGAGTGGAAGGACGGAGGAAAAACGCAGAATCAGTGGGAGCAATCGTTACGAGATTACGTCTATCCTGTAATCGGTAAAAAAGAAATTGAAGCAATCACCGAAGATCACATCATGGAAATCCTTACCCCGATTTGGATCGAGAAACATGAGACTGCAAACCGAGTTAGGTCTAGGATTTCTGCAATTATCGGTTATGCACAAGTTAAGAAATATACTGACAGAAAAGATCCAGCTCAGTTTAAGAACTTTCTAGAACATATATTACCGAAATGGGATGGCGAGGTAGAGCACTACTCAGCATTGCCGCATGATGAATTACCAGGCTTCATGTCCGAGTTGTGGGGGAAAAAAGAAGCCTCCTACGATGCTCTCAAATTGATTTCGCTGACTCAGGTACGCCAGCGGGACGCGAGAGAAGCTCTCTGGAAAGACTTTGACTTGCAGGATGGCCATTGGATGCTTCCTGTTCGGAAGGGATCAACAAACAGAAAAATCCGAATGAGTAAGATTCCTCTTCCAAAAAAACTTCTTTGGTTTATGCAAGAAAGAAGGGAGTCTTCATCAGGCGATCGGTTGTTTCCTAACACCGAACAAAACCACAAAACTAAAACGGGGCGATCTAAATTTATGTCAAGTCAGGCTTGCGACAAATCCTTAGACACGTTTTCTCGCGTCAATAAGGAAAATGAAAGAATCACCATGCATGGCTTTAGATCAACTTTCGTAGATTGGAATGCGGAACATAGACATGAAGACTTCATTATCGGAGAGATGCAGCTAGGGCATAAGCTGAAAAACTACACGTTCGCGGCTTACATGCGATCCGATCTTTTCGAGAGGCGTAGAAAACTTCTCCAGACCTACGAAGACTTTGCATTCTCGGACATGGCGTTTTCGAGCCATTGATCAATATCTTCTTTCACAAAATAAACCTTTTGACCAAAAGGCTTCTTTGCCCTGGGAAATGACTTATCGTTTTCGACAATGCGGTAAAGAGTTCTCCGGGAAACGCCAAGCTTATTGAACGTGTCGGTGAAGCTTATCAAATTCATACTACACTCCATTTTTGTTTGGTTTAGCCTGAGTTGGAAGCCGAACTGAGGGCACCCAGGGACGTGTCAGCCACACTTGCCTTTGCAGCATTGCCTCAACTCTTTTCTTTTCGGCTAATCGGTCGTTAGATAAAGGCATTGATAATTACCATTGCCATTGCCAGGCCGATAACCACTGGCCAGTTGATGCGTCGATAAAAAGGGCTAGGGTTGTCCCCCCACTTTCTAGCGTTAATTAGTCTCATCGATTTCTCTCCCACGTTTTTCGGTAATGATCCTTCAGTCTGTCGAGATACCAGGAGTCCTTTTCCAAATGCTCAATTGGATTTAATGCTCCCTCTGAGTCAAGTTTGTGATCGCATCTTGATAGGTACTTGAGCTGGTTACCTTTTAAAAACCCTCTGAATTCCTCCGGCGTCAGCATTGCCTCGATGATGTCAATTACTTCCATAGAGTTACGCTTGTAATGGTCTGGGTTTATTTGATCCAAGGTCGGTCCTCTTGCCAGTGTTCGCACTGATTGTCTTTTTGTAAAAAATCGACCGGGATGCTGTCTTTAAAAACGGCGCACCAGCCAGCAATACATTCCTCGCAGTTAGCGCAACTATGCAGCGGGTGGACGTGCTTCCACTTACCTCGCCTCATTAGTCACCGCAGTAATGAGCGCGTCCATCTTGATTAGTATTTGTTCCTGGTTATCGGTCACCTGGCGGACCCAATCGAATAACTCTTCGACATCTTGCTCATCGAGCTCTACTGTCAGCTTACTCATCCGATAACCCTCGCATCCATCTTCGCCTTGATCGCATCGGTTTCTGCGGCGCCGATAAATTTTATGTCCTGGGCCGCTGTGATTTCCCGGCTACTGTATCCGGCGTCGCCATTAATAAACTCGGCACCAGTTCTTAAATTCTTATAGGGCACGTTCCCGTCCTGAACTCTTCCACTTTTTTCGGCCCAGTTGTGCAGCAGCTCCGGGATAAACCTGTGGTCGTCACAAGCCAGGCGCTGCTCTTGAGTCGTGATATCTTTCTTATGCTTTTCGCAGGACCATCGACCATCACCATCAACCTCTGGCGTCGAAAACGCGCAGGTCCGACAGTTGGTTTGCGGCGTCGCGTCATAATGACAGAGCTCTTTGAAGTCGCAGAATTTGCAAGCTAAAGCAGAGGGCTGATTGCTAATTTTTTCTGGCGGATTGCCGGACCCCACGATGTACTCGGCCTTGGCAATTAAACGTTCTGCTTCATCAGCATCATGGGGAACATGCTCGTAGTAGAGAGCGTCATTGTTTTTATTCACGACCAGATAACTTGCCTGGGGCATTCCGGTTAGGTGCATATAGATTTGCATCTGGGCCCAATGAACTGGCTTTTCTTCTCGACAACCTTGCTTCTTTGTACTGTTAAAGCTGTTGTTATTTGCCGTCTTAAATTCAGCGACATGCCAGCCCGGATGACCAGGTACGTTATCCATTGCCCCGTCTAGGTGACCTCCGCCGTGACCCCAGGCGAACTTGACTGAGAACTGTTTACCGTTCTCATCGAACTCGACAATGGTCATTCCTGCATCGCGCAGGTATTTTACAAACGACGCCTCCTCGTTGTGGCCGCGCTGAAACAAGCGCAACATTTGAGCTCTAAAGGTAACCTGGACTGCCCAACGAAAACTCAGCCAGAGCTCGCGGTCACAAGCCTTCCCGATCGAGCTCCCGCCCAAGTAGGTCCGAGGCTCCTCGGGAGGGTGCTCCCGAAGAATTGCCTGGTCAATTGCGTCTATGACTCCCAAGGTTTGCCCTGCGCTGAAGGAGCTTCGGTTTGTTGAGCAGTTGGCGCCGATGCTTTTTCAACTGGTCGCGGTCGGAAGATTCTGTTGTACTCACCATCTGTATCGACATCGACGATCAATTCGTTTCCGAGAACGTCCTCAATATCTTGAACGACACCGTTTAAACCGATAGCTCTAAAGAGGTCAGATAATTGCCCTGCGGAAATTTCAACGGCCTTCGGAGTGGGGTTACTCATGTTGTAACTGATTGCAAAGCCTTCACCTGTTTTCGGGCCTTCCTTCACCTCAAACATCAAGAACAACAGGTCGCCCGTGTTCTTAGAGTTTCTCTTTTCTAAGTGCTCGTAAATCACGACATGGTAGGTGCCTTTCTCAAGCGGCTCCTTTTTTCCATAACTGCTTTCGTACTCGTCCTCAGTATCTTCCGTAATTTGAAAGTCAAAATTACCCATTTGCTTTTTCCTTCTCTGTTGATGGTTTGATTGATTCGCCCATTGCTGACATAAACGCATCCCAGGACAGTGGGATTTCTTTAGGGAGCTTAAATCGATTCTTCGCGTTGACGTGCGGACCCCCCTCGGTGATCATTATTCTTTCGCCCGTGTCTTTACCTATTTTTTTCGTCTGCCCAAATCCCTGTTGTTCGGTCGTCAACTTAACTTTGTGACGAGCAAAAAATACGCAGTCAACCGTCTCACTGACAACGGCGCCAGACTTAGGATGCAGTTTTAAATCCCAGCGAGTGATCTGAGATTCCCCAGGCTCATCGATGGTGGATTTCTGACAATGAGCAATTAGTACAACCGCCATTCCTTTCGTGTTCCTGAGCTTTACCAATTTCTTTAACAGGACGCGCCATTCGAGGGAGGCTGCGGTGTAACCTTTTCCGTAGCCCGGCGCCTCAATAGATGACCAGTTGTTTTTCTGGCAAAGGTCTTCCCACAGCAACGGTTCGAGATGGTCTAGGCTATCGATCACCAGTGTCTCGTAGTCGTGGTCCTGATTTTGCAGAGCCTCGATCGCCTCAAGAACCTGAGAGTAACTGGTCGCGATTCGATCCTTGCCGAAGTTGAAGGTATTGATCTTCAATATTCCCTGGCCAGCTTCGGTTTGAATAAAGATGTTGTTGGATGAGCCAGCCGCGAAGGTCGTCTTGCCACTACCATCGAATCCGTGGATCACCAGCAGGGGTGCTTCAGGTACGCCGCTGGTAACCTGAATGTCTGTTTCTAAATTTATAGCCATTAGCAATTTCCTTATTTTAGATTTGGGGTGGCTGGCTGCGACAGAGAATGGGAGTAGTGCTAAGAAGGGGTCACCTCTGCCGCTTCAGGACGCCAGCCTCGCCCTCTAAAATACCCCCCCTCAAGTTAGCTGGGTTAGGTAGCGTCGTTCAAATTGACGATTTTAAAATTAGGCTTGGCAACTTTTGAGGTAAACGCTCGAGACATGAGACGATACCAATCAGGTTCGTTGAGCTCGAGCTGACGCAGACGCTGCTCGTCTAAAACCTCTTTGGTTTTAAGACATAGGAGAGCTTCGGGAATTTGTGAGCGGATTTTATTAAGTTCAGTGCCGTCGAGGGTGCGAGTGATCTTGGTTGTTACGGTGATTTTTCGATGCGGGGTTTTTACTGTGGTGCTACCTTCCTCTTTCGTGGAAATGAAAGGGAGCATCCTGTTTTCAAGATCGATGCGAGCATCTTTGGCTTTTTGTTCTAGGTTCTTTTCGATGAGCCAAAGTTCAGCGAGAGCGGTCATGCTCGGTTCGTTGTGATTTACTGCTGTGTCCATTTGAGTCACTCCATGTCATTTAGTGACCTAAAGTTACCTCACTGTAAACTAATTGTAAACACTGTTACCCAATAAATAACACTTACTTGGAGTCGGGTTTGCGAACATCGGTTAGCCACGCGAGATCGTCTTTTTGTTCTTCGGGTTGCTGATCACTCTTTTGTAAACTTTCAAGGAACGACTTGAACGACGGCATCTCTATGAGTTTGTTGTGCGACTTTGCGGTTTTCAGGATTGAGTTCCTGAGTTCGCTGGGAACTTCTCGATCGTATCTTTTGTGATCTCGAGCTATGACTAAACGAAGAGCATCAGTATCTTCGAATTCGATAACGCGAAAATGCAACGTGCCGTCTAGCGTCTGTTCGTATCCAAATCTATCACCCACGAACAGCTCATTAATCCTAAGGTTCTCTGACAGCCCCAGGCAATACTGGTGATCGTACTCGCTTTCGCCTTCTGGCCTTCCGACATGAACCACTTCGATCCCCCAACTGTTCGCGCAGCAAGGTTTTAAATCAGGCTCCAGGTAAATGATATCCAGAGTGTTCGAAATGAAACGCCGGTAAATCCTTTCTCCTGCTTCTTCTGCTTCTCGTAATCTTCGCTGTCTTAGATAACCTTTAACATCAATGATATTCTTGCCCATTATAAAAGCCTATTGCCTTACTAAGTTATATTTCCCCTGCACCGTTTTTTGGTGCTGCTCTGTTTTCCAGCAGTAATCGTTTGAGGGATAAAAGATTTTCATGCTCTTCCTGACTGAGCAGGTCCACATCTAACCAACTGTTGAGCCGGTCAGTTCTGAGCTGTTTGTCCGCAAATATGTCCTCCAATAAAAATGATGGTTTTACGTGAAACACTCGGCTGAGAGCCGCAATGTGAGCTGGCTTCGGAGGTCGATCACCAGGCTGTCCTTGCTCCCATTTGCGGACAGCAGTGTGCGTGATCTTCACTCCCTCGATGGCCAATGCCTCGGCAAGTGCTCGATAACTTAGACCATGCGCATCGCGCAGTTCTCTAAGTCTGACGGGAAATGGCGTGACGTTTTCGTCCATCCAAGTGTTCCTTTTTCATATGTATATTTTCAAGAGTCACGCAGTGTCTCAGGTTGACACTGTTTCCACAACAGTTTCCAAAGAAAACATTTGTTTTGTCCTCGCTCCTGTGTAAATTGCGGAAACCATTCGGCAACAATAAGTAGACAAGATGACGAGCGAACTTTGGCAGGAAATCCAGAAATTTGGGGTTACAAACCTGTCTCGCGAGCTCGGCATTAGTCGCCAAGCGGTCCACCATTGGAAGCTCAGAGAGCGCATACCGCCCGAGCATTTCATGTCCCTGGACCGGGCATTACCGATGGCCACAGACAAAATTGCACTCGCCATTTGGCCAGACTCTTAATGGGCGTGAAGGACGAGGCTCATCGACTCTGGGAAGAAGGGCTCACGATTCTCCCTGCACATCCCGTCGAGAAAAGACCCTTAGTCAGTTGGCACCAGTGGCAGGACCAAGATCCGCCTGAAGACTTGGTCAACGAATGGTTGAACTCCTCAAAATGGGATCATTGCAACTTTGCAATTATTACCGGCAAGCAAGTGGTGGTGATCGACTGTGACTCTGAGGCCGCAGAGGTTTGGGTGAAAGAGAACTTACCGTTTACGCCACGGACCGTTAAGACGGGTCGAGGTCGTCATTATTATTTCAAAACCACACCAAATTTTGAAATTCGCAACTCTACAAACGCCGATGCAAAAATTGACGTTCGGGGTACGGGTGGAATTGTCATTGCCCCTGGATCTCGACACTCCTCTGGCGCCATTTATACGGAGGAGATCACCGAGGGGTTCGAGCGAGATTGGAGAGAGCTCCCGCCATTGTGCGAGATGGACATCAAGAGGATTGATCAGTTCAACCTGAGCGGCAACCTTAACTTTGATCCGGCAGACCTGGGAGTTAACCAGGGAGCTCGGAATGATGAAGCTGCGCGAAAGGCTGGTCATCTTATTAACCAGGGGTACACAACCGGAGAGGTGCTGCAAAATCTGCTCGACTGGAATGATCACAACAACCCTCCGCTAAGTCGTCAGGAGATTGTTCGCACGGCTCAGTCGGTCCAGCAAACGCACAACAGAAAAGAAGAAAAGAAAGAGCTGGTGACACAAGAGACTCTTGACGAGCTCACCCATGCCATGCAGCCCAAGCCGTTCGACCTTACCGACTTCGCGTCGATCCCTGCCAGGGAGTGGGTATATGGGAGACACTTCATCCGTAAATTTCTGTCAGTTACGGTGGCTGGTGGCGGCACAGGTAAAACATCTTTGTTGATGGCTGAATGCGTCGCGATGGCCACAGGCTTACCACTACTGGGCGTGGAAACAGAGCAACGCAGAGTATGGATCTGGAATCTAGAAGATCCATTGGAGGAGCTCCACCGACGCCTGGCCGCGATCATGATCCACTACAACATCAAGCCAGAAGACTACGCCGAGAGTTTGTTCGTGAATTCGGGTCGCGATGATCGCCTGGTAGTCACGCAAACTATAAACAACATCGTCGTCGCATCCCCGGTCGTTAATTTACTGATTGAATTTATCACGCAAGCAAAAATTGATGTGCTGGTTATTGACCCGTTCGTTTCTACGCATGACGTTTCCGAAAACGACAACCAGGCAATCAATACGGTTGTCACCCAGTGGGCAAAGATCGCCGACAAGGCTAACTGTTCTATTGAGCTGGTTCATCACACTCGCAAGGCCCAACAGAATGTTAGAGGGTCGGGAAGCTTTGACGACGCTCGAGGTGCGAGTGCTTTGACTGATAAGGCCAGGCATGTACGCCGGATAGCGAAGATGACACCTGATGAAGCGAGGCTTGCCGGTATAGAGGAATCGAACGCCTGGCGGTTTACGAGAGAGGCTGACAGCAAAGACAACCTAGCACCGCCAACCGGCGACAACTCATGGCGACAGATGTGCTCGGTCACGTTGCCCAATGGTGATTCGGTTGGGGTGATAGAGCCCTGGGAATGGCCTGACCCGTTTAGTGACATCACAACCGCCGATCTTAATGCAGTGAAATGCGAGCTCATGGACGGCGAGCATCGGTTAGATGTGCGCGCAAAGAATTGGTATGGGCATGCAGTGGCTGACGCAATGGGATTAGACAGTACGGACCCGTCGGTCAAATCAACCATCAAACAGTTGATGAGCACCTGGTTATCCAACAAGGAATTTGAAATTTACGAAGTGACTGACAAGAGCAGGAGAAAGTTTAAGGGCGTTCGCCCTCTGTTTGTTGTTGATGATGACGCACCTTTCTAGGAGACAAAAATGAAAGCACTACTACTACTAACCATATTTGCAATAACAGGCTGTGCCGGGGTTGCTCCCTGCGCCAATCGCGAGTATTCGCTCGAGGTGCCATCCACGATCCCGTTTATTTCAGGCGCTTTTAAAATCAAGCGGAGCTCTGACCATGTCGATTGTGCAAGAGATCCTGCGGAGCGAGAGATCAATGAATAGTCACCATGTTTTAGCGAAGCTTTGCCAGGAGTCTTATGAGACATCAGACTTTGAGGAGGCCGGTATCGAGGTCATGGTTAGTGGTAATTGCTTCGTGTTCAGGGGCACCGATGAGGCCCGAGATGTGCTCCGAGACATTCGAGTGCTCCCTTTGTGGACCTCAGTTGGCTGGTGTCCGGCAGGGTTCTTTAAGGCAAGCAGGAGACTCCTACCGAAGATTATGAGCTGGTGTCTCGAGAATGACATTGACCACACAAAAGTAGAGCTCACGGGACACAGCCTCGGCGGTGCAGTCGCGCAATTGGTTGGCGCTCTAATGGTGCGAGATGAAATCATTCCTGTGCAGGTAGTCAGTTTCGGCGCGCCTAAATGCGGACGACTAAAGCTCCTGGACCAGGTGCCAAAGGTTTTTCTGTACCGAAATGGCAAGGACATCGTCGCCGTCATTCCTTTCTTTATGCGGCGCCACAAACCCTTGGTGAGTGTAGGTAAAAAATGCAGCCGAATTAAAGACCACTTCATCAAGAACTACGTTCGGGCTAAAAAGCTCGCCGGGCATGCGCAATGAGTTGGACGACGCTATACATCATGTCTCCCCTGGTTATAGAGCTCCTGACGTTTAACACGCTAATAGAGTGTCATTCAGCCGAACAGCAACTCTTGAGCGAAAGCTGGTACACCGGATTCTCGACCTTATGCATTGAGTTCCCCGGAGATGAATGATGTGGGTCATCCCGAAGAACTACCAACTGTCCTCTCGCTATGCACAGGATATGGTGGAATCGAAAGAGGACTTGAGCTTGCTGGGCTTGAACATCGAGTCATCGCTCATGTGGAGATCGAAGCCTACGCAATTGCGAACTTGGTTAACAAGATGGAGTCGGGTGAGTTGGATGCCGCACCTATTTACACGGATATTAAAACCTTCCCAGCACATCTCTTTCGAGACTGCGTTGACCTACTCACTGCAGGCTACCCGTGTCAACCATTTAGCGCATCGGGAAATCGCAAGGGAGAAAAAGATCCCCGCCATCTCTGGCCATACATCAGAGAACATATCAACGCAATTAGACCTACTCAATGCTTCTTTGAAAACGTCGAAGGACACATCTCGCTTGGACTCTCCTCAGTCATCAGCGATATGGAAGAAGATGGTTACGACTCAACGTGGTCAATATTCAGCGCGTCTGAATGCCTCGCGCCTCACCAACGCAAGCGAGTCTACATCTTGGCCGACACCAAGAGCATCGGAGTACAAAGACTGCGGCCCGGTGGGGAGCAAGAGTCAAATTCACATGGAGAAACGCAGTTACCTGTGCGCGAAGGTGAAAGACCCAAGCATGCCTCTTGGAATGCTGAACCCAGAATTTTGCGAGTGGTTGATGGGTGTCCCGACAGGGTGGACAGAATTAGGCTCCTGGGAAATGGAGTAGTCCCTCAGACTGCAGCGAAAGCATGGGAGGTGTTGAATGCGAGGTAAAGAAACCAGAGGTGGTGTGAGGTGGAACTCATCCACCCTTCACCAATCCCATAAGCCAATGGCTCGCACCTGTAACTGGTGCGATAAACCTTTCACTAGTGCGAACAACAAAGAGAAGGGTGACAGGTACTGCTCCGTTGGCCATCGTACTGCCATGCATAAGCTAAAGACATCCATCCTTAACAAGCGCAGGGTCACCAAGAAAACTCGCAAGCGCCATTCATTCAGACCGGAGGTGTGGAGGGCATAGCGCCCTCATGCTCATTGATTGTATGCCTCACTGTACTTGATCATTACATCATCTTCCAGATGAATCAGCTTACCGTCTTCTGTGATTTGCCTGTCCATCCACTCAATATCTTTCATTAACTTAACCTTCATAGGATGCCCTGTTTTTCTTGCATAGCCTGCTGCAGACCTCACTGCCATGCTTTTACTCAGGTAATAGCCATCAATCAACTTTGTCTCAGCGTCCTCAATAATAAAAACTTCTCGATCACTCATCTTTATCTACCTCCTCATCATCATTATCATCCCAACCCTCATCCTCATCCTCGACATCGATGTCCTCCTCATCCACATCCTCATACTCACCATCATCCACCTCTTCCTCCTCGATCTCTCCCTCGACAACTACTGCATCTGTCTGGACCAACTCATGCTTATCGATTAGATTCCTGAGCCTTGCCTCTACCTCGCCTCGATCCATCTGATCAATAGTCCCTGTCTTGATCTCCTTCTTATCAATCATCAGGCCTGCAAGCTTGGCCCTCCCCATCTCTGCTTGGACTGCAGGACCATACGCACCATCCTCCAATGCTGCATCCCTAATCATCTGAAGATCCCTTGATACCTTATCAAAGGTGATGCCGTACTTCAGTTGCTTGGACTCTGTTAGCTCCGCGATCCTATCCTGCACATGAGAGAACTGCACACCATGTAGCATGGTCGAGGCAGCTACGCTTGGACTTTTATATCCAGCCCTGAGAGCACACTCCTTCTTGGTCAGGTCGTGGTAGACAAAAAACTGCACGAACTTCTCCTGCTTCTCAGACAATCGCTTCTTCCTGGATAAACCTCTCTTTGCAAATTCCTCAGGCTGCATCAGCATATTTTGATTCTTCTTATCACTCATCACATTCTCCAAATCTAAAATTCTATTTCTTTTTTTTCCCTTCCCAACCTAGAGGAGTGTGGTAGAGATTATGTATATATATATCTCTCCCTTTAGGGATGCACCATGTGCACCTATGCACCTACCCGTTTTTACTGGGCTGTAGAGGACGGTGCAACGCTTGCAAGGCGGTGCAACGCTGCACCTACTGCACCTACCCCTAAACCCTTGATATCGTTGAACTTTATTTTTCAAAAGGGGGGTAGGCGCAAAATTTTTTTCGGCCCCGATTGCCCCTACCTTTTGCCTCGAAATCACTTTAACTTTCCGCCGTAAGATAAATCCGCGACACTCTGATCTTCATAAAAAGCTACGCAGATTGTGTTGAATTTCTCGTACCAAACCTCCTGTCTTATGCTCTCCTCGACAGCCATGCACTGCCTCATATCATCGTATGATGAGTGCTCTAACCACGTTCCCCATCCTGTCATAAAGTACATCGTCACCACGCTTGCGATCATACCCTCACCCATCTATCACCCATCCTACTATCTCCTTCATCATTACTCTGGACATCACCCGCTATACTTGTGCTAAGATTATCTCGATCCTTGTACTCCGTTAGGCTGTACTCTCCAGCCTGGGATCTTGCTCTGAAGGGGGATGTTTAATTCCTTTTTCATCCCTCTCAGGGCATCTTTATTGATATCAAAAGCCGGCTCCTGACATTTCATGGGTTATGCGGCGGTATCGTCGGCACCTCCTTATCTATCCACTTCTTCGCTGGCCTCATGAGATCATGTAGCCTGCGCCTATCATCCCTTATGCCGGTGAACATTGCGCTCTCAGTGGGGGTACGATTACAGGTAAGACACATGGATGTTTCCAGTACTGCCTTGTCACTGAAATCATCCGGTCTTGTTGTACCGCACCCACGGCATGCTTTTCGTTCCGTTACCTTACCAATTAGTGTGCTCTTGATTCTTGTTTTGAACCTACTAAACATCTTGTTCTATTCCTTTCTCTACCATCTCAACTATCCGCTCCAGAGAGTTAGCAATACTTTCTGCTGCCTCCAGTAGCCTAATCTTTTCTTCACGCTCGACATCAAAGTCGTAGTCCACATCCATTTCACTCATAGGTTTCGTTCCTTTGACACAATCTTCTTCAACTCATCGAGATACCACTGCGCTTTTTTGAGATCCTCAAGCTGATTAGTTGTTTGCTTGTCCTCGTATCGCCACATGTACTTGATGTTGTTACCTTTCAGGTATCCTTTGAACGCCTCAGCGCTCATGCTTGCCTTGATCGCATCGATACACTCGACATCGCCCTGCTTGTAATGACTTGGGTTTACTGCATCATACCCAGACATATTTCTTTCTCCCGCCATCATATTTAATTGCCAGCCCTTCATTGATTAGTGTTGCTGATATGTTGATGCCATCTAGGGTGTAGAGGTTGATCAACAATCTCCCGTACTTGTCGAGCTTACCCCCATCCAAGCTCTCGATGTACACCTCCTTACCGCAGAGCACCTTCATCCTCGCCTTACTTTCAAGGCCCATCTCCTTCTCCCTGATCCGCTCAGGCTGTCGCTTTGTATTGATCCGCGACTCAGGTGTGTCGATGCCATGTGACCGGCACCGCTGCTTAGTCTTTGTGATGCCGAACCCCATAGGGATATCGATATCAATCGTGTCACCATCGATGACCCGGACCACCTTCGCCTTGTAGATGTAATCCTGCTTGATGTTCTTCTTGTTAGTAAGTTTCATCCTATGGCCTCTCTATTCTGTTGTCGTTCTTGCCGTGATACCGCTCATCACTACCCGCATCAGAGGTGAACCTGCCATTGGCATCCCTAGATTGCTTGACCTTTTGAACCTTTTGAGCAGACTTTTTCTGGTCTTCCTCTTCTTCCATAAACTCATTGAGTTCATGCAACATCTTCTCTGTCACCACATTTCGATCAAGACCCTTGATCTTTCTGACAACATCAAACCCCTGGCGGTTACGCCGAAATGTTTCATACATTCCTGCTATCCAGTTTTTAAACTGTGTAAATATATTCATCGTGCTTTTCTCCTTTGTTAAATAAATATTTAATGAGGTGTGCTAATGCTTAACCATATTCGTAAGTTGTTGAAAGCTAAAAGGTGCGGCAGGATATCTTTGGGATGATTGCCTGCCTTGATACTTGGGATTTAAGGCGTGAATGTATAAGCTTTCCAGTACATCTAATTGATGTTTTTCGCAAGGGATGTAAGCGTAACGATCAAATACCTTTACATTGACAGCATACTTGTTGTTTGCATGATCTCTTACTCTTGTATCTACAGACACAGACTGACCAACGTATACCACTTGATCGTCTTGAATTAAAAAATAAACACCACACTTTGATTTGAACGGCGCAGACTTAGCAACAATCTCACTGACATCCAACATGTATTTACCCGTCAACGTATCGCTTAATAAGTTCATCTTAATTTCATGAGATGCCTTTGACTTTAAGTCTTGAACTTCTTTTTCTAACTTTGATCGAGTCTTAGATAGATTAAGTAAGGCTTCTTTTTCAAGCGCCACACCTGTTTTATTTATCTCCATGCACTCTGCTCTGGCACGGGCTATCACATCCAAAACCCTGTAACGCTTACTTCCATTGTGAATGTTATGTCTTATGGGATTGCCAGACCTTTCCGCTTTTACTATGTAGCTTAATGCCTGCAAACCTCCAACTGTAAACCATTTATTTATTGTTCCTAAAGACACCCATGAACGTCTGTGTTCTTTCGGTACATAAGAGGGCCAACGATCCATCACTCTATCTCCCATGGTTTTTGCGCGGTTGATTCCGCTAAGTAGTGCCACATCGCTTGGCCTGGGATACTGAATGTCAGCACCTTATGACCTAGGTTTCCTT
>ENA-OSJC01001422-OSJC01001422.1-marine-metagenome-genome-assembly--contig:-NODE-1422-length-19698-cov-3.256409_pt1 | contig 19698 bp, 20 predicted proteins | sample MGYA00237885_ERZ534234 | MGnify/ENA primary metagenome ERZ534234 (study PRJEB26413, sample SAMN06343907) | marine metagenome | isolation source: coastal waters | place: Atlantic Ocean: West Antarctic... | reverse complement strand
ATGCAGTTTACAACCTAAATGATAATAATTATTATTCTGCTGAAGACTCAGAATGGAGTAACTCTAAATCAAATTCCCTGTTTTTAAAATTTGATTATTTCTTTCAGCTTTAATTGATTATTTAGATAGATCAACTAATTCAATTTTAAGTTCATTAGCATATTGTAGAATCTGCTCATCTCTGTAGAACTCACCAAAATATATTTTATTTATACCTGTGTTTGCAATAAGCTTAAAACAATCATAGCAGGGAGAAGCGGTAACGTAAATTTCACTATCCTCTAGACGAACACCATGTCTTGCAGATTGGACTATCGCATTCGCTTCTGCATGTATAGTTCTAACACAGTGAGTATTCTCCATTTCATGACCTATTTCATCGCAATGTTTTGCACCTCGAATGGAACCATTATAACCTGTTGCTAAAATTGTTTTTTCTCGAACAATCACAGCACCAACATGCTTTCTATCACATGTAGATCTTGTTGCAACTTCATTTGCGATATTCATAAAATATTTTTCCCAAGAGATTCTATTCTTAGATTTTTTCATTATTACTCTTTAACAAAAACCTTAATTGCAGAGCGAAGTTCTCCAAAATAAATTCTTTTTACAAATTGAGCTAACTCAGCTGTGATTATAAGATATGCCCATGTAGGGATAGGGACTTCAGAGCATCCTTTGATTAATACTCGTTTATCAGAATATTGTGACCAGTCAATTTTTGAAATTTTCTCTCTAAAAATCTTTTCTCTCAAAATTCCATCATCTAAAAAATCATTTAAATAAATTGTTTCCATTTAGTCCTTTATTTGATCAGAAGTCATGTAAACATTTTTTTTATCACCCATAAAATAATGATAATCTAAAATTCCATAACCTTCTTGATTCCTTGTCGGACAATCAGGAGAGCAAGGTTTACCATTGCTTTGATGTCGAACCATATTTAGCAACTTTTCATCAGCTTCAGCGGAACCAGCGACTAGGTCTTCATCTGTTTCGACGTACCAACGCATTGTAACAAGATATTTATATTTTTTTGATTCTTTACTCTTCTCACTCATAATGAAACTCCTTAAATAGACTTTTAGTCTTCACTTGAAAAATAAGCATTAATTAAAAATACGGGCTGTTTTTTCGATACTTTTTGCTAATTGATCTATATCATCTTTATCATTGTAAATATTCATACTTATTCTTGCTGTAGATGTTACATCTAGATAATCCATAATGGGCTGTGCACAATGATGACCCGCACGTATGCAGATTCCATCGGTATCAAGAAATTTTGCAAGATCATGAGGGTGAATATTCTTAACATTAAATGGAATAACCGCACCTCGATGTGGAGGATTACCATAAATAGTAATATCTTTATTTTTTGAAAGTATGCTGAGAGCATACTCTAATAATAATTGTTCATGTTTATGAATATTATCTAAATCAATATCCTCTAAATAATTAATGGCTTCACCTAACCCTATAACTTGAGCAATATTAGGTGTCCCAGCTTCAAATTTCCATGGAACATCATTCCAGGTTGAGCCTTCAAGTTTCACAGTATTAATCATTTCACCACCACCCATAAACGGATCCATTTCTTCTAGTAATTCAGTCCTTCCAACTAATACTCCAACACCAGTTGGCCCGAGCATTTTATGGCCAGAAAAAGCGTAGAAGTCACAATTTAAATCAGTCATGTCTACTTTAGAATGAGGAACCGCTTGAGCTCCATCCACTAACGTGATAGCACCTATATCTTTTGCGATATTAAGTATTTTTTTAATTGGGTTTATTGTACCAAAGACATTCGATTGATGAGTCATACTAATTAATTTAGTATTTGATAAAATATCTGCATTTATGGCATCAATATTTAAAGTTCCATCCTTATTCAGTGGAATATAATCTAGGCTCGAGCTGGTTTTATTTTTAATTAATTGCCAAGGTATAATATTACTATGATGCTCCATCTCTGTTATCAAAACAGTATCTTCTTTTTTTAAATTTTTAAGGCCCCAGGCGTAAGCAACTAAATTAATAGATTCAGTCGTACCACTAGTGAAAATGATAGAGTGGGTATCAGGAACATTTATAAATTTTTTAACTTTTACTCTTACATTTTCATAAGCATCAGTCGCTTCTTCGCCAATACGATAAAGAGCGCGATGAATATTAGCAGTATACGAATTATAGTAATTGGATACAGCATCAATTACACTTTGAGGTTTTTGAGAGGTTGAAGCAGAATCAAGATATATAAAAGGTTTATTACCTTTATTATAAATAGGAAAATCTTTACGAATATTCTCTACATCAAGCACTATAACATGCCTAATTGGAGTCGAGCAGATTCATTGATCATATCTCTATCCCATGGTGGATCCCAAACTAGTTCAACTCGAGCTTCTGAAGCACCAGGAACACCTTCAATCTTTTGTTTTACTTCTGTAGCAATCATATCTCCCATGCCACAGCCAGGAGCTGTTAAAGTCATTTTAACTTCAACTAGTGACCCTCCACTTTCATGATTGGAAACATTGCATGAATAAATTAATCCAAGGTCAACAACATTAACTGGAATTTCTGGGTCATAACATGTTTTCATTGCATCCCAAATAGCATCTTCATTTACTCGGCCATCATTTTCAATTTTTTCCATCCATGGTTGAACTTCAGGGATCTTGCCAATAGCATCAGCATCAACACCTTCAATTCTGACTAAATTGCCTCTAATCATTATCGTGTAACTTCCACCAAGAGCTTGAGTTATATGGCCGTCTTCTCCTTTTTTAAGTGTTATTTTATTTCCAAAAGGAATAAGTGTTGCTTCACAGTCTCGTTGTATCACTACTTCTTCATCTATATCTGAATACATAATTAATCCAATAATTCTTTCTGAATTTTATCAATTGCGCTACTAAAACCATTAGTCCTTTGACTGCTAATCGCTGTTCCTAAACCTATTGATTCAAGAAACTCATTTCCATTCACATCTAATATTTCTTTTTTTGTGTGGCCATTAAAAGATCTCTCTATTAGTGATAACAGGCCCTTAACAATCATTGCGTCTGAATCAGTTTTAAAAATATAGTTTTGACCTGATGATTCTTTTATAACCCATGCTTGCGATGTACAGCCAGGAATACGATTTTGTTCAGTCCGTTGATCTAGAGATAAGCCTTTAACCTCTTTAGCCAGGTCAACAAGATATACATACTTATCACGAGGATCAGAAAAAATTGAGAATTCATCTCGAATTAAATCTAAAGTATTTTTAACGTTAGACATTTTTCATTGAACCTTCAAGCCAGGTGAAAGCATGATTAGAAACATAAGATTTGATATCTATATTTTTTATATGATCAATAATATCTTTAGCAAATCCACTTACAATTAATTCCATGGCTTTTTGTTTGCTAATCCCACGTGAGCGAAGATAAAATAAAGCTTCGGAGTCAATCTGTCCTGTTGTCGATCCATGAGAGCATTTAACATCATCAGCATAAATTTCTAACTGAGGATTAGAATTCATAAGTGCATTAGGGCTTAATAATAAATTTTTATTAGACTGATCTGCATTTGTTTGCTTAGTTTTCTTGCGAACAATAACTTTTCCATTAAAAACACCAGAGGATCTATCAGATAAAATATATTTAAATAATTGATGACTTTGGCATGAATCACTGGCATGATCAACAACTATATGCTGGTCATGATGTTGGTTTTTCATTGTTAAAGAAAGACCATTTATCCTGGCAGATGCGCCTTCATTATTGAGAGATAATTTTATATTATGACGAAAAAGTTTGCTTCCGGATGAAATAGAAGTTGCTTCTAGTTGGCTTTCACGATCGAGTGTGTAGCTTGTATCGGCAATATGGTTTGAAGCACGATCTTCTTCTTGAAGACGGATATGATTTAAACGAGCATTTTTTTCAAGATTGATTTTAGAAACAGTGTTTGTAAAATATGAAGTAGAAGTTGATCCGATATAATGTTCTATAATTGTTGCTTCAGAATTCTCTCCAATATGAAAATTAAACCTAGGATGGTTCATTAATTTATCAGAAAGATCAGTTGTTAAATGTATTACTTGCAGAGGCTTTTTTATAATTATATTATTTTTAATATAAATTGGCAAGGCTGAATTCATCATGGATGTATTTAGTGATAAGAATGGGTTTGAACTATTATCAATAGAGTATACTTCCGGATTTGATTTAAAATATTTTATTCCTTCTTCTACAGATACTTCATTTGGAAGATGAGATAAGCGTGGTTGATAATGGCCATTAACTATAAGGATAAGATATGTATTTTGAATACGTCCGGGGATATTTTTTGGTATTGTTGAAAGTTCAGAATTCCATGAAAGACGAAAATTTGAATTCTTTATTAATGAAAAATCGGTGAACTGCCATTCTTCCCATTTTTTATTAGGAAAGCCAATTTCTTTAAATTTATTAAAAGCTTTAAGTCGTAAATCTCGAAGTGCGGGATTTTCTTCAGAAAAATGTTCTAAAAATGCATCAAATTCTTTTTGAAATTGTTTCATGCTTCAAGCCAAGAGTAGCCTTTTTGTTCTAATTCCTGTGCAAGAGACATTCCTCCGGATTTTACAATTCTCCCATCAATTAACACATGGATAAAATCAGGTTTCATATGATCTAAAAGACGTTGATAGTGAGTTATGGCGAGGAATGAGCGTTCGCTATTTCTAAAGTTATTTACACCTTGAGCGACAATCTTTAAAGCATCTATATCAAGGCCAGAATCTGTTTCATCAAGGATGGACAATTGGGGCTCTAAGGTGAGCATCTGAAGAATTTCATTCTTTTTCTTTTCACCACCTGAGAATCCATCATTTACAGCACGACTCAAATATTTTTCATCCATTTCAACTAGTTTAAGTTTTTCACGAATAAGGCGCATAAAGTCAGCAGCGTTGACTTCTTTCAGTCCACGATGTTTTAATTTAGAATTGAGAGCAGCTCTTAAAAAGTAAGTATTATTAACGCCAGGTATTACGACTGGATACTGAAAAGACATAAAAATACCTTCAAGTGCGCGAACTTCTGGTAACATATCCAATATATTTTCACCATTGAATTCAATAGTTCCAGATGTAACCTCGTAATTTTCTCTCCCAGTGATGATATTGGCTAGAGTGCTTTTTCCAGATCCGTTACGTCCCATTATTGCATGAAGTTCTCCAGGTTTAATAGTTAAATCAATTCCTTTAAGAATTTCTTTGCCATCCACGCCTGCATGTAAATTTTTAATTTCTAACATTAAATATCTTTAATTATTATTTAGACTTATAAGATTAACCAACAGAGCCTTCTAAACTCACTTCCATTAGTTTTTGCGCTTCTACGGCAAATTCCATTGGAAGTTCATTGAAAACCTTCTTGCAAAAACCATTTACAATCATTGAGACAGCATCTTCAGTAGATATTCCACGTTGGTTACAATAAAATAATTGATCTTCACCAATCCGAGAAGTAGAAGCCTCGTGTTCCATTTGAGCAGAAGGGTTTCTAACATCTATATATGGAAAAGTATGGGCACCACATTCTTCACCAATAAGAATAGAATCACATTGAGAATAATTCCGTGCATTTTCTGCACCTTTCATAATCTTGACTCCACCACGATAAGTATTTTGCCCCTTACCAGCTGAGATGCCTTTTGAAATGATGGTGCTTTTAGTATTTTTACCAATGTGAATCATCTTAGTACCAGTATCTGCCTGTTGATAATTATTAGAAAGGGCGACTGAATAAAATTCTCCAACAGAATTATCACCTTTAAGAATACAGCTAGGATATTTCCAAGTAAGTGCGGATCCAGTCTCAACCTGAGTCCAAGATATTTTTGAATTATCACCAAGACAGGTACCTCTTTTGGTAACAAAATTATAAATACCACCCTTGCCTGTCTTTGGATTTCCTGGGTACCAATTTTGTACTGTTGAGTATTTAATTTCAGAATTTTTGTGAGCAACTAGTTCTACAACGGCTGCATGAAGTTGATTCTCATCGCGCATTGGTGCCGTGCAGCCCTCAAGATAACTTACATGACTTCCTTCTTCAGCAACTATAAGTGTTCTTTCAAATTGGCCGGTATTTGCAGCATTGATACGAAAGTAAGTAGAAAGCTCCATTGGGCAACGAACATTCTTTGGGATATAAACAAAACTACCATCACTAAAAACAGCAGAATTAAGGGCAGCAAAATAATTATCTGTTGTTGGTACCACGCTACCTAAATACTTTCTAATGATATTGGGATGGTTTTTTACAGCTTCTGAAAATGAACAGAATATCACACCGTGCTTTTGTAATTCTTCTTTGAAGGTAGTGGTCACTGATACGCTATCAAAGACAACATCGACTGCAACATTTGCTAGCATTTTTTGTTCTTCAAGGGGAATCCCTAATTTTTTATAAGTTTCTAATAATTCTGGATCTACTTCATCTAGACTACTTAGTTTTTTTTTAGGTTTTGGTGCTGCGTAATAAGATATTGACTGAAAATCAATATCAGAAAAATTTAACTTAGACCAATCTGGTTCATCCATTTTTAACCATTGGTCATATGCTTTTAGACGCCAATCTAATAACCACTGTGGTTCATCTTTTTTGGATGAAATAAGTTTGATTACATCTTTATTTAATCCAGGCGCGATGGTTTCTTGTTCAATATCCGTGGTAAAACCATATTCATATTCTTGGCCAATCGCTTTATCAATTATTTGCGTATTCTTACTCATAATTCACTATAAGGAAAATGATGTTCCACAACCACAGGTTCGTTCGGCGTTTGGGTTTACTATCTTAAATCCACCATTAAGGATATCATTTGAGAAATCAACCTTTATTCCTTTCAAGTAGAGGTAGCTTTTAAGGTCACAATATATTTGCATACCTTCACTATCAAATACTTTATCGAACTCAGCCTTATCTTTTTCAAAGGACATATCATAATTCATCCCAGAACATCCACCTGTAGTCACTTTCATCCTTAAGCCGAAACCTTTTTTGCCTTCGGCTTCCATTACAGCTGATAATCTTTGAGCAGCTTTTTTTGATAGGCTAATCCCGGCCTCGAAAACTTCTTTTGTACTAATTTTATTTTCCATTATTCCCACTCCGTTTTGATATTTGTCTCTTGTCTTTCATCTGGCTCAGATACACCAACGCCTAACTTCTCTCTTGCTTCTGCAGTAATCATTTCTGGTTTCCATGGGGGATCAAATGTGACCTCTACGAAAGCTTGATTTACCTGCTCTAAAGCTTCTAATTTATTTTTTATATCTAAAGACATCTGTTGACCCATTGTACACCCAGGTGTAGTTAAGGACATTAATATATTTACATCAGAATGCTGTTCATTGTACGATTCTTGGATCTCAATATTATATATCAAACCTAGGTTCCATAAATCAACTGGGAGCTCAGGGTCATAACATTGTTTTAAAATATCAATGACTTGAGATTCCTTCACTTGTGCCATTATCGAGTCACCTCCATTAGAGTCATTTCAGAAAACATATTTCGCATGTTATCATTAATTCGCTGGATAGGAACTCTAATGTTGCAAGCATTAATTTGAATACAATCAGATTCAAAGAAACAATCCATAAGACCCAAAGGTCCTTCTAGTTTTTCAAAAAAATCTTTTAAAGAGATTTTTTCTAAATTAGCAAGGATACGGTAACCTCCAGTAGGACCTTGAACAGCTTCAATTATATTATCCTTAGACATTTGTTGCAATGTTTTTGCTAATAATTGTTTAGGTATGCCATATTGATCTGCTATCTCTTTAGCGCTGGCTAAATCTTTTATATTTTTTGATTGCATATGTCGCAGAGCGATTAAAGCATACTCTACTTTACGTGTAATTTTTAACATTTTATATTCTCCAGACTTAGAATTTACCTAAGTTGAAAAATATCTTCCAAGTAATAAATACGATTAAAAAAGTCGTATATATATTTAATCGTTTATTTTAATTTAATAAAATAATCTGATTTTGAAGTAAGAGTACCAATTTGTTTTGCAATTAATCCAGTTAATTCAAAACATTTTTTGATATATCCGTCGGCTTTATTTTGAGGAAGAGCAACAAGAAGGCCACCCGAGGTTTGTGCGTCGGCAGCCATCATTTTTTGATCATCAGACACTGTATTAGAGAAAGATATAAATTCAGAAACATAATCGAGGTTTCTTTTAGATCCTTTAGGGTAAATACCTTTACTTACTAGGTCACGTACTCCATCTAAAAATGGGATATCTTTAAATTGGATTTTCGCAGAAAGGTTGCTGGCTTTACACATCTCATATAAATGGCCCAATAGTCCAAAGCCAGTAACGTCAGTAGCTGCATGTGCATTATATTCAATCATTAGGGTTGAAGGATGAGCATTCAAAGTCTTCATGCAATCTATCGATTGATTAATTATTGATTTTGCAACCAGACTTCTTTTTATTGCCGTTGAAATAATTCCGGTCCCTAATGGTTTAGTAAGAATTAGAGCATCGCCTTCATGCGCTGTTGAATTTTTAATTAATTTAGACTCTTCTACTTCGCCTGTTATAACTAATCCATATTTCGGTTCTTTATCATCAATTGAATGTCCACCGACAATTGGGATACCTGCTTCTTTAGCTTTATCTGAGCCACCTCGAAGGATCTCTGACAAAACTTCTTTAGGTAGTTCTTTAATTGGGAAACCAACAATATTTAATCCGAAGCGAGGGATAGCACCCATAGCATAAATATCAGAAAGTGAATTTGTTGCTGCAATTTGCCCAAATTGGTAAGGATCATCAACAATCGGAGTAAAAAAGTCAACTGTTTGAACAATAAGCTTTCCATCGTTTAGACGTACTACAGCAGCATCGTCAGAGCCATCAATACCAACGACTACATCTTCCTGGTGAGTCAATTCAAGCTTGCCCAGTACCTGGGCAAGGTCCTTAGGACCGATTTTACAAGCTCAACCAGATCCGTGTGAAAATTGAGTTAATTTTATTTTTTTTAACGATTCCATGGATTGAAATCTAAACCTTTAAAAGAGGATTCTAAAGTGCTTCTAAAAAAAAGAATAAACTGCTTACAATTCGTTGATTTACGTTTAGTTAAGATACTAAATTCTGTTTTCCAGATATTGTAAAAAAATAATCTAGCGGAACATAATCAGTAAATTCCGTAAAAAATTAATAGAAAATAATCAAGGTGAAATTATGAGCAAGAGCTTAGAACAGGTCGATGAAGTAGTCATTCGATTTGCCGGTGATTCTGGTGATGGAATGCAGCTTACTGGAGGAAGATTTACTGAAACTACTGCTATTGTTGGAAATGACCTGAGTACACTGCCTGATTTTCCAGCAGAGATTCGTGCACCAGCCGGCTCCCTTGCTGGAGTGAGTGCTTTTCAAATTAAGTTTAGTTCTAAAGATATTCATACACCTGGTGATAAACCGGACGTATTAGTTGCAATGAACCCTGCTGCTTTAAAAGTTCACCAAAAAGAAGTTGCACCCGGTGGAACTATTATATGTAATGCAAATGCTTTCACATTGAAAAATTTAAAATTAGCGGGTTATGAAACGAATCCTTTAGAAGATAAGACTCTGGATGATTACTTTACTCTTTATTCTATAGAAATGAGTAAAATGGTTGCTTTAGCTAATGAAGATCTTGAAATATCTTCCAAGTTGATTGATAGAACTAAAAACTTTTTTGCTTTAGGACTTTTATTTTGGATTTACGATAGGCCTTTAGAGTCGACAAAGAAATGGTTAGGCGTCAAATTTGCAAAAAAGCCTGAGATAGTTGAGGCTAATATTAAAGCATTGGATGCAGGATATAATTATGGTGAGACAACAGAAATATTTACGACTCGGTATAATGTCAAAAAAGCAAATTTACCATCAGGTAAATACAGAAATGTGGTTGGAAACTATGCTCTTTCATTGGGACTTGCAGCTGCAGCTGAAAAATCAAAATTAGGGTTATTTTATGGTGGTTATCCGATTACTCCAGCTAGTGACATCTTGCATACATTATCTGCCTGGAAGCATTTAGGTATAAAAACATTTCAAGCTGAAGATGAAATTGCAGGTATTACATCTGTATTAGGCGCAGCGTTTACGGGGAATCTAGGTATTACGGCGACTTCTGGCCCTGGTATTGCTTTAAAAGGAGAAGCTATGGGTCTTGCTGTTATGGCAGAATTACCATTAGTTATTATAAATGTACAACGTGGAGGTCCTAGCACTGGACTACCGACAAAAACTGAACAATCAGATTTATTACAAGCAATGTATGGAAGAAATGGTGAAGCACCTATACCTGTCCTAGCATCTGCTACTCCTGGAGATTGTTTTTTTGCAGCTTATGAGGCTTGTAGAATAGCTATAAAGTACATGACTCCAGTAATATTATTAACCGATGGATATTTAGCAAATGGATCTGAGCCGTGGCTAGTTCCAAAGATTTCTGATTTACCTGAGTTTGATGTGTCTTTTGCTGATGAATCAAACCTAACTGATGGTCAATTTTTATCTTATTCAAGAGATAAAAAAACTTTAGCAAGGCCATGGGCTATACCTGGAACTCCCGGGCTAGAACATCGAATCGGTGGTATTGAGACTGAAGATTTGACGGGGAATGTCAGTTATGATCCTGAAAATCATCAATATATGGTTGAAACACGTGCAAAAAAAGTACAAGCGATTACGAATGAGATTGGTCCTTCAAAAATCTTAGGAAATAAGAGTGGCGATCTTTTAATTTTGAGTTGGGGCGGTACTAAAGGAGCTTGTCATTCTGCCTTTGAAGCACTTAATGGAAATGGAAAAAAAGTTAGTCATTTGCACCTAAGGTGGATTAATCCATTCCCAAAAGATTTAGGAGAAATATTAATCAAATTTAAAAATATATTAATACCTGAAATTAATTCTGGTCAATTAATTAAACTTATTCGTTCTGAATATTTAGTTGATGCGCAAGGTTTAAATCAGGTAAAAGGGAAGCCCATTAGTTCTTCAGATATTCAAGATGCAGCAAATAAATTAATAGGATAAGTTTATGTCAGAAACAGTAAAGAGTTATACTAAGAAAGATTTTACTTCAGACCAAGCCGTCCGATGGTGCCCTGGTTGTGGTGATTATGCTATTTTAGCTCAAACTCAAAAAGTATTTCCAGATTTAGGAGTAGATAAAGAAAATTTTGTCTTCGTTTCTGGAATTGGTTGCTCAAGTAGATTTCCATACTATATGGATACCTATGGATTTCATACAATTCATGGTCGCGCTACAGCAATTGCCTCAGGTGTTAAGTTAGCTAATCCGGATCTATCGGTTTGGGTTGTGACTGGTGATGGTGATGGATTGTCTATTGGAGGAAATCATACTATTCACCTTCTTCGTCGAAATTTAGATATTAATATTATGCTTTTTAATAATAGAATCTATGGTTTAACAAAAGGTCAATATTCGCCTACTTCAGAAGTAGGGAAAATAACAAAGTCAACTCCTATGGGGTCTTTAGATCGCCCATTTAATCCATTGACTCTTGCTTTGGGTGCTGGTGCTAATTTTGTATCTAGGACTATTGATAAAGAAACAAAACATCTGCAGAGCATGATTCATCGTTCTCATGCTCACAAAGGTACTTCTTTTATGGAAATATATCAAAATTGCAATATTTTCAATGATAATGCATTCATCGAACAAACAGATCGAGATAAAAAAGCTGATACAGTTCTAATTCTAGAAGATAAACAACCAATGGTGTTTGGTCATGAAAAAAACAAAGGTGTGCGATTAGATGGAAATAAGCCAGTTATTGTTGAAATTGGTGACAAATGGGGTATTGACGATGTTTTAGTTCACGATGAGAGTGATTATGTTATTGCTTCTATTCTATCTAACATGACTTATTCTAATGACTTTCCTGATCCTATTGGAGTCCTTTATGCCGTTGAGACAGAAACCTATGAAGAAACTATGGTCGCTCAATTAAATAAAGCTATTGAGCAAAAACCAAAAGGTAAGGTTCAAGATATACTAAATGCTGGAGATACTTGGGTCGTTAAATAAAAGATTATAAAATGGTATTTAGAAAAGAAAAAGATAGTATGGGAGAGCTTGAAGTTCCTCAAGATAAATACTATGGTGCACAAACCCAACGTTCGCTAAATAATTTTAAAATAGGTAGTGAAAGATTTCAAAGAGATTTAATTCGAGCCTATGGAATTCTTAAAAAAGCTGCTGCTTCGGTAAATGCATCAGAAGGTAAATTAGATTCTAAATTAGCTGATGCAATAAAAAAAGCAGCGGATGAGGTCATAGAGGGAAGTTTAGATTCCAATTTTCCGTTAGTTGTTTGGCAGACTGGTTCAGGAACTCAATCTAATATGAATTTTAATGAGGTCATTGCTAATAGAGCGATTGAAATACTTGGTGGTATACTTGGAAGTAAAGAACCTATACATCCAAATGATCATGTTAATATGAGTCAATCAACAAATGATACATTTCCAACTGCTATTAATATTGCAGCAGTTGAAGCGACAACAAATAAATTAATACCTGAATTAAAAAAACTTCGAGATAGTTTTGAGAAAAAATCAAAACAATTCGATCCGATTATAAAACTAGGAAGAACTCATTTACAGGATGCTACCCCACTTAGTTTAGGCCAAGAATTTTCTGGTTATACTTCGGCTTTAACTCTTGGTATTGTTCGAATTGAAAAATCATTAGAGTCTTGTCTAGAGTTAGCTATGGGTGGTACGGCTGTAGGTACTGGAATAAATTCATTTGAGGGTTTCTCAGATTTAGTTGCAAATAAAATAGCTGATTTAACTTCTTTACCATTTAAAACAGCAAAAAATAAGTTTGAAGCATTAGGTGGGCAAGATAGCATAGTTGAGCTCTCTGGTTCATTAAAAACAGTAGCTGGTTCATTATTTAAAATTGCGAATGATATTCGTTGGCTTGCTAGTGGTCCCAGATCAGGAATAGGTGAACTTTTAATTCCTGCAAATGAGCCGGGTTCTTCTATAATGCCTGGCAAAGTTAATCCTACTCAATGTGAAGCAATGACTATGGTTTGTACTCAAGTGATGGGAAATGACACAACAATCTCTATTGCTGGTGCAAGTGGAAATTTTGAATTAAATGTTTATAGACCAGTTATTGCATATAATATTATTCAATCGATAAGTCTTTTATCGGATGCTTCTAATTCTTTTAGATTGAATTGTATAGATGGAATAGAGGCAAATAAAGAGAGGATTAATTCTAATTTATATAATTCTCTAATGCTCGTTACGGCACTTAATTCACATATAGGATATGATAAAGCAGCAGAAGTAGCAAAGAAAGCGTATAAAGAAAATATATCTTTAAGAGAATCGATCATTAGTCTAGGTTATTTGAGTGGAGAAGATTTTGATGAAATTGTTAAGCCTGAAAAAATGATTAAACCTTCTAAAAATGATTAGAATTATTTTAGTAATTCTATATTAATCAATTTAGTCTTTTAAATTTTCTCCCATTTAGCGTTCAGGGTCTGACTTAAATTTAAGAATGCAAATTAAACTATCTATTAATAAGATATTAAATTATTTAAAATTAGCATCAATCTTTGTAGTCTTGGGTATATTTTTTATTTTTGGATATATTTTCTATTTAGCTCAGAACCTTCCTTCGTTGGATCAGCTTGAGAGTTTTGACCCTGATCTAGTCACTCGAATATATTCTGCAGATGGAGAGATACTAGATGAGCTTTATCTTGAAAAACGTATTTTTATAGGTTTAGATCAGATTCCAAATAATATGAAAAATGCGGTAATAGCATCAGAAGATCGTCGCTTTTATAAGCATTGGGGAATTGATTCTCGTAGTATTTTTAGAGCAATAGCCATTAATATAATTAACCTTGGTTATAAGCAAGGCTTTAGTTCGTTAACTCAGCAAGTAGCAAGAACATTATATGATACTATAGGATTTAAAAAAACTATTACTAGAAAAATAAAAGAAATTATTACAGCTATCCAAATTGAGAGAACCTATACCAAAGATGAGATCCTTGAAATGTATTTAAACAATGCTCACTTTGGACATGGTACATACGGAGTTCAAGCCGCATCAAAGCGATATTTTAGTAAAGATGCTGGTTTACTTAATTTGGGTGAATCTGCTATGTTAGTTGGTCTCTTACCTGCCCCAGCAACTTATTCACCTGTGAGACATCCGGAGCGTGCTCATTATAAACGAAATGTCGTCCTTCGAGTAATGCGTGATCAAAAATTTATTACCAAAGATATTTATTCTGAAGCTAGAGCCATTCAAGTTGAGAATATTTCTCAAAATCAAGTTAAAGGTATTGCGCCTTATTTTACTGAATATATTCGAAGAGAAATGGAAAAAGAAGATGAACAACTAGGCGTTAATATTTATAGGGATGGATTAAAAATTCATACAACTCTTGATACTCGCTTGCAAAGCATCGCAGAAGAATCCCTCCTGGCATCAATCAAGAAAAATCAAGAAAAATTAAATAAACGACTTTTTAATGATGAAGAAGAATTCTCTCAATTAGCATATTTAGGTATTTACCCTGAAGATACAGTGAAAATGATGATGGAGGGAGATTCTATTCTATACGAAGATTTACGAAATAAATTATTGGTGCAAGGAGCTTTTGTTGCTTTAGATCCAACAACTGGAGCGATTTTAGCAATGATTGGAGGCCGGCCTGACTATCATGATCAATACAATAGAGCAGTTCAGGCAAAAAGACAACCGGGATCTATCTTTAAACCTTTTGTCTATGCAACAGCTATAGATAATGGCTATCCTGTATCAAAACAATTATTAAATCAACCTCTTGTACTAAGAATATTAAATTCTAAAGGAGAGTGGGAAAAATGGATGCCGCAAAACTATGATGGAAGCACTAGTGGTTTAACAACTTTACGAGAAGGGCTACGGAAATCTATTAATCTAGTGGCAGTTCGTATAGTGAAAGAACTAGTTCCAGCAATAGAGGTAAAAGCAACAGCAAATAGGATGGGTATAAATACTAATATACGAGCTGTAGATGCGATCGCACTCGGTACTTCAGAAGTGTATTTGTTAGATATTGTAAATGCTTATTCTGCATTTTCAAATAAAGGAGTATTGAGTAAACCTTTTGGAATTACTCGAGTAGAGGATAGATATGGTAATACAATTAAAGAATTTTATCCAATTAGAGAAGAAGTATTAAGAGAAGAGTCTGCCTATCTAATGACATCTATATTGCAATCTGTGATGGATGCTGGAACAGGTGGAAGTGCTCGTTGGCGTCACAATTTTTATCATCCTGCTGGAGGTAAAACTGGAACAACTCAAAACTATACGGATGCTTGGTTTGTAGGCTTCTCAAAACAATTAGCAGCAGGAGTTTGGATGGGAGTTGATGATCCCAGAGTAAGCTTAGGTGAAAAACAAGATGGCTCTCGAGCTGCTTTACCGGCATGGGCAAAGTTTATGGCAGCAGCACATGATACCTTAAATTATAAGCGGTTAAAATTTGATAGACCAGCTGGAATTATTGATGTGGAAATTTGTACTACTACAAAAAATAAACCAACAAATCTTTGTACAGTTGAAGTAGAGCTTTTTATTAAAGGGACAGAGCCTTCACAATTTTGCAATGTTCATCGACGTAATTAATTGAACTTTTAATTATCAGCCTTTAAAAATGCCAGAGAATTAATAGATATTAATTCTATATATTTTTTATCAATCACCACTCTATCATGATTGGCATTCTCAATTATCTTATATTCACTATTTTTAAGTTCTTTTGACATTCTAATAGTATGAGATGGTTTAATTAATTTATCTTTTTCGGCTACAAATACTAAAATAGGAGTTTCTATTTTATTTAGGTCTGAATTAGTTAATTCCGGATAAATAATTGAACCAGTTTTATATAAGATATCTTTAGTTTTTTGATATTTATCCAACTCTCCTATTCTATCATAAGATTTATCAATTACTTTTAAAATTAGGTTAGAAAAAAGCCCTTTTTTGTTTCTGAAACCATCTTTTGTGAAAAACTTAAATTTATTATTAGTGAAATCAATACCTTCGCTATTATAAAGAGAGGCAATGGAGATACCCTTGTTTAGTTTTTCAGGATAATTTTTTGCTAAGTAAAGTAAAATTATTCCACCCAAACTATGTCCAGCAACATTGAATTTCTTAATTTTAAGTTGGTTAGTTAATTCAATTATATCATTAGATATTTGATCAAAAGAGAAGGTATTTTGACCAATAGTTGAACGGCCATGCCCTCTTATATCTATTCCAATTACATAGAATTCATTTGATAGCTCATTCATTAGATCATTATAAAAATCAGTAAAAATTAAGGCACCATGTAAAAATATTAATGGAAAGTTTTTATTTTCACCCAAAGTGTAGTAATACATTTCAATATCATTTATTTGAGCTTTCTGACTTTTAATATTTTTATTTGGTTCAATCAAATTTTTTGCTAGATAATTAGTGCAGTTAAAATTGGAACTACAAATAATAATTGAAGAAATAATCTTAATTAAGAATTTTTCATTATTAAAATTCATTTATTTTAACGATTAATAAATAATTTGTGATTAATCTTCTCTGGTCCAATCTTGATTGAATTTTTTAGGTTTTTTGATGCTGCATCTAATTTTTTTTTATTTGAATTGAAACAGCGAAAAACTGGATCACCGATTTGAATTTCATCCCCAATTTTTGAAAAAAATTCAATACCAGCTGTTTTATCAAGAATATCATTTATTTTTCTGCGACCACAACCTAAGTCAACAGTTACCCATCCGATATTTAAAGTATCCATATATGTAATAAACCCACTAGATTTAGCTTTAATTATTTTTTCAAACTTTGGTTGATTGATATTTGTAAGCTTTGAAAGATCCGCATTTTGCGCGCTTAATATTTCTTCAAATTTTTGATAAGCTTTGCCAGATTGAATTAAATTTTCTTGAAAAGAGATAGCGTCGGTTTCTGACTTTGTCAATCCAGCTTGAACTAATAATTTACTTCCTAGTTCATAAATTAAGTCTAAAAGATCTTTAGGCCCATCGCCCTTTAGTGAAGAGATAGATTCTTCTATTTCACACCACATGCCTGCTTTTTTACCAAGAGGTTGATCCATACTAGAATAAACGATTTCTGTTTTAATATTAAAACTCTCACCTATCTTCTGAAGAGTATTTCCAAGCTTAGTAGCTTTATCCATTGTATTCATAAAAGCACCATTTCCAGTTTTAATATCCAGAATTAGACCTTGTATGCCTTCTGCTATTTTTTTGCTCATAATAGATCCGCATATTAATGGAATAGCATCTATAGTTCCTGTTATGTCTCTTAATGCATACATTTTTTTATCAGCAGGACAAATTGAACTTGATTGTTCCATAATGCCAATACCATAATTTTCTACATTTGACTTGAATTCACTAATAGTAAGATTCATATTCATATTAGGTATTGTTTCTAATTTATCAATTGTTCCTCCTGTATGCCCTAAGCTTCTTCCAGCAATCATTGGAATCGCTAAACCAGCAGCAGCCATTAATGGAGCTAGAACGATAGATACTTTATCACCAACCCCACCAGTTGAGTGTTTATCAGCAACATATTTATCCATATTTAAAAACTGTATTTTTTCGCCTGAATTGATCATGACTTCAGTAAGTCCAATTGTTTCTTCAATGGTCATACCATTTACATGAACAGCTTTCAAAAAAAGGATCATGTCATTATCTGAAACTCGTTCACTTAGATAATTAGAAATAAAAGAAGCTATATGTGATTTGGAGATTTCTTCTCCATTTGATTTACTTTGAATTAGGCTTTTTGGATTCATCTTCTTTATTTTTAAAACGTTTAATAATATTAAAATTAAATTGAATAGGAGCTTGCTCTCTGACTGTATGAAGTAAAAGATAAGTAGAGATCAAAAATAATAAAACATTTGGAAACCAAATTCCAACCATTGGGGAAACTATTGTTCGATCAGCAAGATCTTCACCGCCGATCATTAGTACATAATAAACCAAGAAGAAGCCAAAGGATAGACTTGTTGCAATTGTAAAACCACCTTTCCGAAATAGAACACCCAATGATGCGCCAGTCATTATAAATAATATGCATGCGACAGGTAAGGAAAATTTTTTATGCAGTTCTACTTCATATTTGTTACTTGATTTACTATAGCTTCTAAGAAGATTATATTCATTTCTTAATTGACGCAGAGCAATATCAATATCTTTTTCTTTGCGATAAACTTCATCGCCAGATATAGAGCTATCAGCTTGGAAAGCTGCTTTAAACTGATTTAAAGTAATCTCTGATATCTCAAAGTTAGGAGGTACAATGCTATCAAGTCCCGTTCGAACGAAGGCTCTTCCTATTCTACTTTTTACAATATCAGTTCGTTTTGTAATATCTTTTCTTTTATTTATTATCATACTAATCGTCATTTCTCTATCTGACCTACTAGTAGTATCTCTTCGATTTAAAAATAGATCATCTGCCGGAATAGTAATTTTATGTTTAACAAATTCAATCCGCCGATAATTACCATAGTCTCTTAGATCTAATTCATGAATTTCACCATTAAATAAATCTAATATGATTGCATCATCTATAGTTGATAAAATACCTGTTTTTGAGTGGATACTTGTTTGTGTTTCTCGTCCACTTTTACTAAAAATGCGTACATCTTTTAATGTTTCATTTTCTTTGTCACGTATTATAATACTGTAGTCTGGTAGGTCATCCATAAAATAACCAGGTTCAATATTTAGACCCGGCCTCTTTCTATAAATATCACCTGAAAGCATTCGGGCTTTAAAATTCATTTCAGGCATAATAAAAGAATTAAATAGAATAAGTGTTCCGGCAATAATAAACCCTAGAATAAGAGCTGGACGAACGATAGTAGTAAAACTAATGCCAGATGCACGCATAGCTGTGATTTCATTATCTTCAGAAAATTGTCCAAAAGACATAAGTGCTGCAACTAACACAGCCATTGGAACGGCAAGAGCTGCAATCCAACCTAAATTTAGAAAAAGGTATTCAAATATAATTCCTAGATCTAATCCTTTTCCAATAAATCGATCTATTGCCCTTAACAAAAACTGTGTAAATAAGATAAATATAATTATCAATAGTGAAAAGATAAAAGGCATAAAAAGCTGTTTAACTATATATCTAGTTAGTATGCGCATGCGAAAAATTACGATATTTACATTCTTAATGTACCATCTTGAATGAAAATAGCTTAAGAGAGTTCCTTTAATTTTCTATACAATAGTTGATTAAAATTCACCTAATTTCATTGGCTTGAATACTAGTTATTAAAAAAGATTTGAATGGTGGGTGTAGCTCAACTGGTTAGAGCACCTGATTGTGGTTCAGGAGGTTGTGGGTTCAAGTCCCATCACTCACCCACATTAAAAGTCTAGAAAGATTCTTTTCTATAAGTGATAAAATTTCGGGGTGTGGCGCAGCCCGGTTAGCGCACCTGCTTTGGGAGCAGGGGGTCGAAGGTTCGAATCCTTTCACCCCGACTTGAGGGAAGACCTCATTAATAGACAAGAAGCC
>ENA-OSJC01001419-OSJC01001419.1-marine-metagenome-genome-assembly--contig:-NODE-1419-length-19712-cov-6.410441_pt1 | contig 19712 bp, 18 predicted proteins | sample MGYA00237885_ERZ534234 | MGnify/ENA primary metagenome ERZ534234 (study PRJEB26413, sample SAMN06343907) | marine metagenome | isolation source: coastal waters | place: Atlantic Ocean: West Antarctic... | reverse complement strand
CCCGTTTTGGAGAAATTCAAATGGAAGGAAATAAAGTAATTTCTTTTCAAGAGAAGCCTCAAACATCAAAAAGTTGGATTAATGGAGGTTATTTTATTATTGAACCAGAATTTTTTAAATTAATTGAAAATGATACTACCATTTTAGAGCGTGGACCATTGGAAAAAGCTGCTGCAATTGGAGAATTAATGGCTTATCATCATGATGGATATTGGCAATGTATGGATACAAAAAGGGATAGGGATAATCTTGAAGAGTTATGGTCTTCTGATAAAGCTCCCTGGAAGGTTTAATGAGTGAGTCTTTGAAGATAAGTAAAAATCTTCTTATTGTTGGTGGTACAGGGTTTATTGGAGTATGTGCAGTAAAGAAAGCAATTAAGAGTGGCTATTATGTAAGCGTAATATCTCGAAATAGCATCGATTTATCAAAAAAAATTGAAAATGTTGAATATATTCAAGCTGATATTTCAATTTATAATGAGCTTTTAAAGGCTTTAAAGCATAAAAAATTTACCCATGTAATCAACCTATCAGGTGATATAAATCACACTAATTTTAATAGTGGTGGAAAGCAAGTTATTGAAAATCACTTTATAGGTGTTCTTAACCTAGCAAGTTGTTTGAATAGGGAACATCTGAAATCCTTTGTGCAAATTGGTAGTAGTGATGAGTATGGTTATTCTGATTCTCCTCAAAATGAAGAACAAAACTGCATACCTCTCAGTAGCTATTCGTTTGGAAAACTTAGTGCAAATAATTTTTTACAGATGCTGAATAAGACTGAAAATTTCCCAGCAATTATGGTTCGATTATTTTTAGTATATGGCCCAAATCAAAATACTCAAAGATTCTTGCCACAAGTCATATCATCTTGTCTATCTGACAAATCCTTTCAAGTTTCAAAAGGAGAACAGCTTCGAGACTTTTGTTTCGTTGAAGATATAATTGATGGCATATTTCTTGCTCTTGAATCTAAAAGATTATTTGGTAATATTTTTAATTTAGCTTCAGGAAAACCATTAACTATAAGATATATTGTTGAGCACATAGTTGAAATTATAGGAAAGGGAGTTCCAATTTTTGGAGCAATTCCGTATAGAGAAAATGAAAATATGAAGTTGTTTGCTGATGTGTCTAAAGCGAATAAGCTTTTAAATTGGAGAGCTACTAGGGATTTTGATGATTGTCTAATAAAAACAATAGAATATTATCGTAATAATAATTCACAATGAAAAGTGAGCCATTAGTAAGTATTGTAATGAATTGTCTAAATTGTAATGAGTTTCTTAGAGCGTCTATTGATTCTATTTATGAACAAACTTATAATAATTGGGAGATTATTTTCTGGGATAATGCTTCTTGTGATGATAGTTTTGAAATTGCTCAATCTTACAATTCAAAATTAATATATTTTAAAGCTGATAAAACAGTTCCATTATATGAAGCTCGAAATTACGCAGTAGAACAATGTAATGGGGAGCTAGTTGCTTTTCTGGATTGTGATGACATTTGGATTAATACTAAGTTAGAAAAGCAGGTTAAAAAAATTTCAGAATTTACACCCTTGGTATATTCAAAATTTAAATTTATTGATGAAAATTCTCAAGAAATACTTACTAGGTTACCTAACCCACTTATCAATGAAATTTCTAGTCAGCTTTTAATAAATAATCCAATATCTATTAGTGGTGTTCTTATTGATGCTCAACTTTTAAAAAAAGAAAAATTTAATAAAATTTATAATCTATTAGGAGATTTTGAGCTATGGTTTAGACTTTCTCTTACTTATGATTTTGCATTTGTAGATGAAGTTTTAGAGTTTTCTAGGCAGCATCCTAATACAACTACTTTAATCAGTAAGAAAAACTGGATTAAAGAGCAAAGGATTTTCTATAAAGGTTTCTTAAATTCTAATCATGCTAGAAAAAAAGTTGGAACAATGGAGATTTTTAGATATATTTTAAAATGTGAGCTACTCGCTATCATAAGTTTGGTAAGATAATTATAACAAAAGATATTGGTATAAAACTAGTGCACCTTCATCATCAATTACAAAGCATATTAAGCCCAACTTATACTCTTTTTAAAAAAATAGGTAAAAAAAGTGGAGCATTAGATGTTAACTCTTTAAGAGTTATTGCATATCATGATATTCCAAATAACCAAAAAGACTCGTTGTTTGCACAATTGAATTGGGTTAAAAAAAATTGGAATATTGTCTCACCAACTCAATTTGAATTAATGATAAAAGGCGATGAGCCAATAATTGGAAATAATGTGTTAATCACTTTTGATGATGGATTTATTAGTAATAAAATTATCGCAGATGAAATACTAAATCCGATGGGCATCAAGGCAATTTTTTTTATAGTTTCTGATTTTGCTAATATTGAAAATAATGAAATAGCACGCCTTTTTGTTGCTAACAACATAATACCTAATGCTATCGTTGATAATATCCCGGAGAATTTTGTTAATATGCGGTGGCATGATCTTGAAGTTTTACTAGATTATGGGCATACAATTGGAAGTCACTCTAAAAGTCATTTTCGTTTAGACTCTTCTGCTCTGAATCTCGACTTAAAAGAACAACTTATTGTTAGTGGAGACACTTTAAGTAATCGGTTAGGGGTTGATATTGATCACTTTGCGTATACTTTTGGAGATATTGATAGCTTTAGTGAGGTTGCATTAAAAATTGCAAAAAAACGTTATAAATTTATTTATTCTGGAATACGAGGAGATAACTCAAAATTAATATCTTCATATTCAATTAAAAGAGAAAGTGCAGCTTATCAATTACCCAATAATCAGTATCAACTCTTTAGTAATAAATTATTAGGTTCATTTTTAGATGGTTTTGCGGATTTTAGATATAGAAAGCAAAGACTAAAAATAGATTCCTGGGCTCGTTAATACAATGCGATTATCAAAACTATCTTTCGCTCCTCTTCCAGCATATAGAGAAATTACTAAGATATTTAAGGCAATTAACAAAACAGATCATCAATTCAAGGAGAGTTTGTCTATAGACAACTCAAAAACTTTTTGGTTTTCTAGATCTGCTTGGGCACTCTATACAATAGTAAAATTTCGCATGCAAGCTTTCTCTAATAGATCGATTAATATTTGGATACCTGATTATTTTTGTAACTCTTCACTTCTACCAGTAAGATCTTTAGGCGCTAACATTTATTTTTATCCTATTTTAAATGATAGAAAGCCTGATTTAAATGAGTGTAAAAATATGCTCAAGAATAATTCGCCTGATATAATTTTATTCGTTGATTATTTTGGAGAAACTCTGTTTTCGGAAGGGTTGTTTGATTTAGCAAGGATAAATAATGCATGGCTAATAAAGGATTCGGCTCATTGTCTTAAACCTCTATCTCAAGTTAAAGATGCTGATTTTGTTCTGTATAGTCCTCACAAATTGTTACCAATACCTGATGGTGGATTGTTAGTTATTCAAAAAAATGGGCCAAATAATTTTTCAAACGAAATGCTAATAAAATTTGACTTTAATAGTATTTACTTTTCAGTAATTAACCAAGATAAGTTTTATAATTTACAAGAATATAAATGGCTATTAAAAAGACTATTACAAAAATTAGGGCTTCCTTTAAAATCTCCTAAAGTTCGATTTAATACTCAAGAGTCTCTATTAAATATAAAACAATTTAGCCACCCAGTAATGAGTGAAATGGCTAAAAAAATATTGTTTTTAACTCGTGTTGACTTTAATCGTGAATCTCAAATTAGAAAGACGAATTATGATGAATGGCGAAAATTATTAATGAATAATGCTTTTCTAAAGACAGTAATTGAAATCCCACCAGTAAATCATGTGCCTTATTTAGCCGAGATTAAAGTAATAGATATTACTCAAGTTGAGAAAATTTTTGACATTTTTAAAAAAGCACAAATCCCTATTTCTACATGGCCTGATTTAGCTCCAGAAGTATTAAAAGAACCTGTAAAGCATAATGTCGCAATTAAAATGAGATTGAGTCGAATTTTTTTACCGGTTCATTCTTCGATTAATCCCTATCTAATTGGATTAACTTTAAAAAACCTCAGAATCAAAGGAGATTAATTTTGTTTTCCGTGAAAGAAATAGATTATTTTGAATGGAAAAAATATTTCCTGCTTAGTAATAATAATAATATTTTACAAACCTGGCATTATGGCGAGGCAAAAAAAACATGCAGTAATGTGAGCATTATTCGCTTTGTAATATTTAATAATAAAGAGGCTGTTGGTTTAGCGCAATTTATTACAAGGTCTTTTCCAATAGTTGGTATTTTTGCGAGAATGAATCGTGGTCCTGTCATTTTAGGCCGTGAAAAAGATGCCCATACCGAATTATTGTCATTTTCAATTATTTCCGCTCTATTGAAAGAGTTTAAAATAAGAAAGTGGAGATTAGTAGTATTAGCTCCAGAAATTAACGACTCATTAAACGCAAAAAAAACTTTAAAAAAACTTCGATTGTTTAAATTTCATGCTCCAAACTATGCTTCTGGTTTAATAGATTTGAAATCAAATGAGAAAGTTATACAGATGAGTTTTAAAAAAAAATGGAGATATTATTTACGAAAAAGTTTATCAAAAAATCTTAATATTAAACTGAGCGGTGGTTTAAATACTGAATTAAATATACTTCTCACTAAATACAATGAATTACAGAATAAAAACTCATTTACTGGAATTCCAGAAGCTTTGATCGCTTCTTTATCTAAGCAAGTTGATAAAGATTGGAGTTTTAATTTATTTATTGCTAAAGATAATAACCCTTTAAGTGTGGATGATTTATTGGGAATGCTTGTTTTAATAAAACATGGTGATACAGCCACTTATTTGATTGGGCTTACAGAAACCAAGGGTAAAGAATTAAATGTAAACTATGCATTGCTTTGGCATGCTATTTTACATGCCAAAGAACTGGGTTGTGATTGGTTTGATATTGGTGGTCTTGATGAAACTACACCAGCTGGTATAGCACACTTTAAAAAAGGATTAAATTCAAAGTTATATTCGTTAGTTGGTGAATGGATATATGTTTCTATTCCTTTTTATCGTTAATATTAATTCTATGATTTATAAAATTTAGAGAAAGAATATGAATTATCAACCTATGAAAGTAAATTTATTGACCAAAATATTTGTATGGTCTATTGCATTGGAACCTATGCTATATTTTATGGTTTCTGATCCAAATTTAATTGGGATAGGTCTTCATTTCAGCCGAATATTGCAGATAGTTGTTGTCTTTGGGTTCATTACAAGGATTCTTTTAGGCAATAATTACAGCATAATAATACCAAAATCTGGATCTATTTTCGTTTCAGTGATATTCTACTTAGTATCAATTTTAGTTGCTTCATTATTAGGTTTTTTTGTTTTTAATGCCTACCCTTTAATATATACTTTGGCAGTCCATAAACGTCCTTTCATAGAATTAATAATGGTTTTGTACACTTTTATATACTTTGTTTCTTTTAGTGTTTATTTTTTAAAAAATGAAGAAGCAATTAGATATTTTTTTAAAATTACCCTCTTATTATTTTTATTATCATTTATTTTTGGGATATGTGATCTAATTTTGCAACACCTGCTTAAATCAAATGGCCGTTTTGACTTGGGTTATGATTTAATTACAAGGCATTTAGGTGATCCCACAAATGTAGGGAAGCGTTTCCATGGTTTTTTTGGAGAACCTCGAGATGCATTTGGGGCATTAATGTTATGGGTGGGGTTAATATATCTGAAAGATTATTGGCTCGAAGTTAAAAAAAATAGATTAATCCAAGTTACTATTATAGGCATTTTTGGCCTTGCATCAATTTCTGTATCAGCATTTTTAAGTGTATTTTATTCAGCTCTGCTTGTTTTTTATTATTATTTTCCACGTGTTAATTTCTTTGAAAAAATTAAAATATTTATTATATTTGTGTTGATTTCATTAATTATGTTTGGTTTTTCTAATGTTCATCGATTTACAGTATATTTGGACCAAATGAATGTAGTAACCGATTTTTTTTTAGAGGACAGGAAACTATATAGTAATTTTGAGCAACAACGAGTTGATATTGTTCCTATTAAAAAGAGATTCGATGAGATTCGAGAATCTAAATTTATGCCATTAATATTTGGTTCTGGTCTTGGTTCAAGCTCTTTTGAAAATAATCGATATGTGCCTATTGTTGTTGGTGTTAGTACTTGGCAACCTGAAGTTATGAATGCACGTTCAGGTGGAGTTAGACTATTTTATGAGGGTGGGATATTAGGTACTTTTTTATTTTTATATATATTTCTTTCTTATTTGAAAAAAGAGAAGATAAAGTCAAAGTCAATAGTTATTTCAATGCTTGTATTATTGGCTTGTTATTTTGCTCAAAAATCTTATGTCCCATTTATATTTTTAGGAGCATTGGTAGCAGTCGTCAATAGCAAAAAAAAATCTAATAAAATACTCAACGAATAGAGTATCAATTTTTTATAATTAGAGCCTATGATAAACATATTGATTAATGCCCTTGGAGTTGAAGATTCTGGTGGTCTAACTATTCTACAAAATACTATTGATGAGTTATCACTTGATTCTGATAATATTTATGAGGTTTTGGTATACGAAGGAAAGTATATCAATGATTTAATCAATAAATCAGATAGTTATGTAAATATTAATTTTATAATTATTGCAAATCATGGAAATTCAATTAGAATATTTTATGAAAATTTCATATTGCCTTTTTATGTTAGAAGGAATCATTTTAATCTGATTTATAATATGACTGGAACTGGCCAGCCACTTATTAACTCTCCTTCTTTAGTAAAAGTTCAAAATTTATTGTTTTTCTCAAAAACTTTAGATTCAATATACTTCAAAAAAAACTTAAGAATTCTATGGTTTAAACAAGTTTATTTAAAACGAATTATTTTTTTGTTTTTGATGAAATTTTCTAGAAATATTGAAGTTCAATCAAGCCATGTCATAGATGAATTGTCAAATTTTATAAATATAAAAAATAAGACTTTCTACATAAAAAATGACTTTCCTATTTCTAAAAGTATGTTTTTTGATCCTAAAAAGTATAATTTTAATAATGAAATTATTTTTTTATATGTTGTTGGACCTCATTTTATGAGGGTGCATAAGAATATTGAAGACTTTGTCAAAGCTATGAGCACTCTTACTAATCATAATATTAAATTCCATATTAAAATTACTCTTACAAGTGATGAGCTTGCACTAAGCGGTCTATGGGATAAAAAATTAAATAAAGTTACTACTTTTTTAGGTTATGTGGACAATAAAGAATCTTTGCAAGGCCTATATGATGATAATGTAGTTCTAATTTCTACTTCAATTATTGAAACTCTTGGATTGCATGTTATAGAGGCAGTAATTAATGGAATTCTTGTTATAGTTCCAAATGAATCTTATTCAGTTAAAGTGTATGGAAATAAAATTTTAACTTATAATCTTTTTAATTACCTGAGTCTTATTGAAACTATTAATATAATGAAAAAATATAATAATGCTGATTGTCAAAAAAGTATTGTGAATAATCAGGATTATTTATTCCGTAATGCAAGTGATAAATACTCGAAAAGCCATCACATATTTAATGATTTATTAAAAAAGGAGCCTAATGTTTAAAAATAAAATTTTATTAATTGCTGGTGGTACTGGTTCGTTTGGAAATGCTGTGCTAAGAAGATTCTTAACTAGTGATATTAAGGAGATAAGAATTTTTTCTAGAGATGAGCTTAAGCAGGATAACATGAGAAAGCTATACAATGATGATAAGCTTAAATTCTATATTGGTGACGTAAGAGATAAAAATTCAATTGATGATGCAATGAGAGGTGTTGACTATGTTTTTCATGCCGCTGCTCTAAAACAAGTCCCATCGTGCGAATTTTATCCAATGCAGGCAGTCAAAACCAATATTATTGGAACTGAAAATTTATTAAACTCAGCTATTCGTGCAAAGGTTAAGAAGGTCATTGTTCTTAGTACAGATAAAGCTGTTTATCCAATTAATGCTATGGGGATTAGCAAGGCTATGATGGAAAGGGTTGCCGTCTCTAAAGGTAGAAACGTAAAAGATACGATGATTGTTTGTACTCGATATGGTAATGTGATGTCTAGCCGGGGTTCAGTTATTCCTTTGTTTGTAGAACAATTAAAAAATGGGAATCCAATAACTATTACAGACCCTAATATGACTAGATTTATGATGAGTCTTGATCAGGCAGTAGATTTGGTTTTATTTGCATTTAAGAATGGAGAGAGTGGTGATATTTTTGTTCAAAAGGCTCCAGCTGCAACTATCAAATTGCTTGCTAACACGATTAAAAATATTTTTCAAAGGCCTGAGCACGTAATAAAGACTATTGGTACAAGGCATGGTGAGAAGCTGTATGAGACTTTACTGACGAAAGAGGAGATGGTAAAAGCTATTGATTTGGGAGATTATTTCCGAATTCCTGTTGACACAAAAGATCTTAATTACAATCAATATTTTGAAGAGGGTGAAGAAGTCATTACAGAGTCGAGTGAATATCACTCCCATAATACTCACAGATTAAATGAAGAGGAGCTAACAAACTTGCTATTAAGTCTTAGCGAGATTCAAGTTGATTTAAAGGAGTTTCAGAAAAATGGGTAAGCTTAAGGTAATGACTATTGTAGGTACCAGGCCAGAGATCATAAAGCTAAGTCAAGTGATGAAAGAGTTGGATCGACATGTAAATCATACAATTGTCCATACTGGCCAGAATTATGATTATGAATTGAATGGGCTATTCTTTGAGCAACTTGAAATTAGAAAGCCTGATATCTTTCTTGAAGCTATTAAGGGTTCACCATCAGAAACTATTGGTGATATTATTTCAAAAGTAGATAGGGTTTTCGAGGAATTAAAGCCAGATGCATTATTAATCTATGGTGATACTAATAGTTGTTTAAGCGTTATTCCTGCAAAGAAGAGAAAGATACCAATCTTCCATATGGAGGCTGGTAATCGATGTTTTGACCAAAGAGTTCCAGAAGAAGTTAATAGAAAAATTGTAGATCATTTGAGTGATATTAACTTGCCCCTTTCAGAGCAAGCTAGAGATTATCTTGTCGCTGAAGGAATAAGACCTGAAACAGTTATAAAGACTGGCTCAGCAATGACAGAGGTGTTAAGGGCTAATATGAAAAAAATTGAATCAAGTGATATTTTAGAAACAGAAAAACTTGAGTCAAAAAAATATATTGTAATGAGTATTCATAGAGAAGAGAATGTCGATTCTCCACGTAATTTCAGTGACTTACTCGAATCAATTGAAGAGTTAACGAAAAAATATAATATGCCAATTATTATTTCTACACATCCAAGAACGAAGAAAAAACTAAAAGAAATTGGCTATGAAAATAAGAATAAACTTGTTAGATTTTCTAGACCATTTGGTTTTCATGAATATAACAACCTCCAATTAAATGCTTTTTGTGTAATTTCTGATAGTGGAACAATTGCTGAAGAAGCTTCAATTCTAAATTTGCCAGCGGTTACTATTAGACAGGCACATGAAAGACCAGAAGGGATGGATGAGGCTACAGTAATAATGTCTGGATTAAGCAAAGCTAGAGTTTTACAAGCAGTCGAGGTTGCTACAACTCATAATTCACAAGATATTAGAGTGATAACGCCTGTTAGAGACTATGAGGCTGATAATGTATCTAAAAAAGTTCTAAGAATCATTTTGTCTTATACAGATTATGTAAATAGAACAGTATGGCATAAAGATATATGATTCAGAAAAAGATACTAATTTTAGGCTCTACTGGAATGCTAGGCCACGCGGTTACAAATTATTTTCTGAAAATTGATGAATATAGAGTCTTTAACGCATCATTTAAGAATATGTTAAATGATGATTCTATAATTTTAGATGTTTTAGATAATTCTGCTTTAGAGGACTGTATTTATAAGATAAAACCCGATATTATAATAAATTGTATTGGAGTTTTGATTAAAGGCTCAAATAATATAGAAAACTCTATCTATATAAATGCTTGTTTGCCACACAGACTAAAAAGAATTATAAAAAATACCGATTCAAGAATTATTCATATATCTACTGATTGTGTTTTTTCAGGAAAGAATGGGAACTATAAGGAGGATGACTTAAGAGATGGGGATGGTACATATGCTAAAACAAAAATACTTGGTGAAATTATTGATGAGCATAATATTACGATAAGAACTTCAATCATTGGTCCTGAGATAAAAAGCAACGGTGAAGGTCTTTTTAATTGGTTTATGAGCCAGTCTGCTAGTGTAAATGGCTATTTAGAAGCATACTGGTCTGGAGTTACAACTATTGAATTAGCAAGAGCAATTAAGTGGGCTATAGATAATAATATCACCGGGCTTTATCATGTAACTAATAACCAGTCTATAAGTAAGAACGATCTTTTGAGACTTTTTAAAAAATATACAAAAAAAAATATTGAAATTATTCCTTTAGATTTAAAAAATATAGATAAAAGTTTTATTGATACAAGAAAATTAATTAACTATGAAATACCTTCTTATGAATCAATGGTCAAAGAAATGGTAGAGTTAGTTTCTGAAAATAAAGAACTTTACCCACAATATCACATTGGTTAAAATTTTGAGCCCTAAGAGTATCTTAATTGTTACTGAGCTCTTTTATCCAGAAGAGTTTAAAGTTAATGATGTTGCATTATATTGGATAAAAAAAGGATTTAAAGTTGACGTTCTAACTCTTACACCAACATACCCCATGGGAAAGGTTTTCCAAGGTTATAAAAATAGTATTTTAAGGAAAGATAATTTTCAGGGCGTTGGGGTCTTCAGAGTCAGAGCAATTTCTGGTTATCAAAAAAGTTTATTTAAAAAAATTCTTAAATATTTTAATTTTATGATTATTGGAAGTATTGTAGGACTTTTCATTGGAAGAAGATATGATTATGTATTTGGATTCAATGCAAGCTCTCTAACCTCTATGGTGCCAGCATATATAATTAGGAAGATATATAAGAAACCTTTGATGTTGTGGGTCCAAGATCTGTGGCCTGATAGTGTCTACGCTTATGGGTTCAAGAAAACTAAATTTATTTCATATATTTTAGATAAGTTTGTTAAGGTAATTTATCAAAATATTTCATCAATAGCCATATCTGGAAAGGGTTTTGAGTCTAAATTAAAACCTTATGTAAAAAAAAATATTAAATTTAATTATTTACCAAATTGGGCTGATGAATTAAATATGAGTCTAGAAGGTATAAAGTTAAGTAAGGATGAAAAAGTGCATTTTACATTTGCAGGTAATATTGGAAAAGTCCAAAATTTAGAAAACATAATTAAGGCTTTTTCAAATTTACCTGAACCTTATCTAAAAAAAGCACAATTAAATATTATCGGTGATGGTTCTAATCTTGAGTCTCTAAGGGGACTATCTAGTAATAATAATAAAATTATCTTTCATGGGAAAATTAAACGAAGTGATATGTCCAGATATTATAAATCTAGTGATTTTTTGATTGTATCGCTAATAGATAAACCTATTTTTGATGTTATTGTACCTGCTAAAGTTCAAACGTATATTGCAGCTAAAAGACCTATTTTGGCAGTTATTAATGGCGATTCTGCAGCTATTATCGATGAAAATAATCTAGGCTTAAGTGTTGGCCCATCAAATATTCCATTAATCCAAGAAGCGATGCAAAAATGCATTAATATGACTGATGCTGATAAAGCGGGCTTTACAAAAAATAGCGAAAAGGTGTTGAAAACAGTATTTAATAAAGATGCTATTTTAAATAATATTACTAATATTTTAATTAACTAGTTTTTTCAAATTAAACTATATTAAATTATTCAGAAACTTTAATGCCTATTTTTTTAGCAAAATGATTTGTAGCGCTGACATAGCCCTCTACACTCCCGCAGTCAAAGCGCTTACCATTAAACTTATATGCTAAAACCTTACCTTGTTTCGCTTGAACAAGTAAAGCATCGGTAATTTGTAATTCTTTATTTTTATCGGGTTTAATTTGTCTAAGGATGTCAAAAATATCAGGAGTAAGTATGTAACGACCAATAATTGCTAGATTACTTGGTGCCTCATCTATTCTAGGCTTTTCAATCATATTATTAACTAGATAAATATTATCTGAATTATCTATAAGCTCACCTGTAATAATTCCATACTTATTAGTTTTATTTTTTGGAACTTCTTCAATTGCTATTATTGAACATTGAAATTGATTATAAATTTTAACCATTTGAGAAAGAACACTTTCATGAATAAAGTCGCAAAGATCATCCGCCAAGATCACAGCAAAAGGCTGATTTCCAATTAGTGGTTCTCCGGTTAATATTGCATGTCCGAGCCCAAGCATCTGCCGTTGTCTGACATAAGTAAAGCTGGCTTGATCTATTACTTCTTTTATTTCACTTAAGTAGTGCTCTTTTGATGTATTTTTTAATTGCGCTTCTAATTCAATTGCATCATCAAAATGATCTTCAATTGATCTTTTTCCTCTACCAGTAACAATAGCCATATTAGAAATTCCGGCAGATAAAGCTTCTTCCACACCATACTGAAGAAGTGGCTTAGTAAGAATTGGAAGCATTTCTTTAGGAACTGCTTTTGTAGCAGGAAGAAACCGTGTTCCATATCCTGCTGCAGGAAAAAGGCATTTATTAATCATAAATTTTTAGAATAGATCCAAGTATTAAAAGATTTAATATAATGTTAACAGAATGATGATTAAAGTATACCAATCCTATCGATTAAAGTATGTAAACACAAAAGAGACTATTTAATTTTTTTTGATGTTTTAGCTAATTACGTTTTTCGTTAAATGATTTGGAATAACTTAAGCTGAATGATTCAGCTCCAATAGGACTCATATGGACATTATCTCCCCATTTTGAGAAGTCTAAAAAATTCTTATCATTTATAAAATTTTGCATTACTGTGATATTATCAATTTTTTGAATTTCTTCGGCGATCTTATTAAGTGTATTAAGATCTTTTTCATTAATAGGGATTGGTGAAGGAAGAAATACAACAGTAAAGGTATAATTATTATCGTTACCTTTTTGAGCCATATCCTTAGCCCAATCAATTAATAATACTTTGTTAGTCAATACATCTTTAAAGTAGACCTCACTTGGATATATTATTTTTGTTGAAGAATAAAAAGGAATATACCCATTATTTTTATGAGAGGTTAAATAAATCTTTTCGCTAGATTCAAATCCTTTAAGACTCATTTCACTATTTAATTTAATCGACTTATATGCAGAGGAATTCAAACTAAAGGGAGGTCGTAAATTTTGACTTGGCAGGCTATTTAGAACCTGTCCTTTTTTCGATAATAAATTATTATAAAGTAGCTTTGCAAAGGCTAGATTTGCAAAGTTCATATTGGGCCCATCATTATTTGTGATTATTGAAAAAGGAGATAGAACATAAATAAGTTCTCTTTTTTCATTTCCATATTTTTTATTGAGCTTATTTATGATGTGATTACCAATATGCCCATAACCCTCTAAGCTTGTGCTTCTGCAACATGAAGCATTATAGTAATCATTCGAAATTAGATTTGGTTTAACCCCATGAAGTCCTCCACTTCCTCCAATTTGGATGTACTTATAATTTTTTTTCAGCGACTGTTCAATTTTTGTAGCTACAACAAATGCAGATCTATTATCAGGCTTAATAATATGCCTTTCAAATATATTAGATTCAAATATTGATGGATTTCCTAAAAATGAATAAAGAGAAAGCTCATATAAGCTAATAAGGAATAAACCAAATAATATTTTTTTAAAATTGGAAGTATATGAATTCATTTCCTGTTCTTTTATAGAATGATTGAATTAGAATATAAGTTACTAAAATAAAGGTGCCAGACAGATTCATCCGTAAAGATATAAAATCACTAAGTGAACGTCTGCCCCTAGTTATTACCTCAAAGTACATAACTGGAGAAATTAAAGCTGTTATGAATATCATAATAGTATAGAACTCTAAACTAGGTAGCTGTAAATAAATTATTGGTCTTAAGATGCTATGATAAATTTGTAGGAACTTTAAAGTTGAGTCACTGTAGAAAAAAGACCACCCAATAAGTATCAAAATGAATAATAAAAATATTTGAAATGTATGGTATTGACTATTTTGTAAAAAAGATTTTGGAAGGCGAGCGTATATTAAAAGAATAAGAGCATTCCAAAACCCCCAAGCTATAAAACCAAAACCAGCTCCATGCCACAATCCACTTAGTCCAAAAGCAATTATAATTGCAGTAATATATTGAAACCCTTGCTTTCGTAAAGGTATATATACGTAGTCTTTAATCCATTCTGATAATGAGATATGCCACCGCTTCCAGAACTCTTGAGGAGATCGAGATATATAAGGTTGTATAAAATTTACTCTAAGCTTTATACCCAATATCCTAGCAGATCCTCTGGCTATATCAGTGTAAGCGGAAAAATCAAAATAAATCTGGAAAGAAAATGCTATTAACAGTAATAATCCAAAACCTGGTTGAATGAGGTTGGAGTCTGTATATTGAACAACAGCACCAAGATTATCAGCTAAAAGTATTTTTTTACAAAGGCCTGCAATTATTAGAAGGAGGCCTGTGCTTATCATTCGATGAGATGCAAATTTAGGTTTGAGCAGCTGAGGTGCTAGGGCGATAGATCTTTCAATTGGTCCAGCAATAAGCTGAGGAAAGAAAGCTAAATATGCTGATAAATGCCAAAAACCACTAATGTAGACTTTTTTATTTTTTGATAGATCAACCAAATAAGATATTGCTTGGAATGAATAAAAACTTATTCCAATTGGAAGAATAATTTTAAATGTGGAGTTTAAGTCATAAAATTCTAATGCAATTTGAGTAAACCATCCTAAATATTTAAAAATTGCTAACTGAGCTAATATCAAAAAAATACCCGAAGTCAGTACGATTTTTTTTATTTCTGGCTTGGTATAGATGAGATTTGAAAGAATCCAGCAAGAAAGTGAGAATATAAAAATTAATAATAATAATTTTATATTTAGAAAACTATAAAAAAACCATGAAAAAAGTGTTAATGCAATTTGAAATATCTTTATATTTGTGATATTTCTTAGAGTTAATACACATATTAATAAAAAAATAATATATTCTAGAGAATTGAATACCATAGATCAGAGTCGTTTTAGTTTTTTAAAAAAAAGATTTTTGGTAATACACTTACTAAAGAAATATCTTTTAGTACTTTAAACTTAAAATAAGTTAATGTCAATTATATTCTTAAGTAGTCCTATCTTTAGAGTTAAAATTATTAATATTACTAATTTTAATTAATTTAAGTTTATGCAAAATTCACAAAAAACTGAATACTCTGGTTTACAAGAATTATTAAATAGTGAAGTAATGCCAAACTGCAACAGTTCAATTGTTGAAACAGCAATTAATTATGTTGGTGAAGTAGAGAATTGTGTAGATTTTGGCGCAGGAATTGGAACTCTTTCAATTATTTTTAGAGATAAGTTTAATATTAATCCATTATGTATAGAAATAGATAATCAAAACATTAATTACCTTAAAAAAAGAAATTTAAATTTTTTAAAGGATCTGAAATTAAGCCTTGTAAATAATGACCTTATTTTTTCTTCGAATGTCCTAGAGCATATTGAGGATGATGTTAGTGTATTGAAACAAATGAAAGATAATCTAAGAATTGGTGGCCATCTTTATTTGTATTTGCCAGCAAAAATGGTTTTATGGAGTAGTTTGGATGAAATTGTTGGACATTATAGGAGGTATGAGTTAGAGGAAATAAGAGCCAAATGTGAAATAGTTGGCCTAAAGGTTAGGAAACTGCACTATGCCGATAGTATTGGTTTTTTTGCCTCATGGTCTATGAAAATATTTGGCTATAGTTCAGAAAATGGAATAGGATCAATCTCATCTTTGAAGTTCTACGATAAGTACTTGTTTCCATTGTCTAGGTTGCTAGATAAATGTGGATTGAAATATATTTTTGGCAAAAACTTGGTCTTAGTTGCTGAAAAAACTTCAATGTAGTTTATTCCTTTACTTTATTAAAACATGTAATTGATGTTTCTATATTTCTGATTTATTCACAATTGACTGATACCACATTTTTGATAATTCATTAAGTCCTTCAACTGAGAAGTGACAATAATCAGGAAGTCTAAATTTAGGATCGGATAAGATGTCACTATTTGGTCCCCTGAAAATTCCTTTATTTTTCTTTATCAAAGTATCCTGTATTTGGAGAAGTGTTTTATCTGATTTACTTTGACACAGTGATACTTGGCTTAAGTAAACTGGAGCATCTGTAAGTTTTCTAATGTTTGTAAGGAGTGTTAAAAAGTCATTGTTATATCCATCAGAACCACTTTGACGTTGATGGTTGGTTTCTCCTTGATGAAAAAGAATACCATCGATTCTGCCAAATGTCTCTAAAACACTTTTCAATTGTTCTTCAAAAAAAACATACTGATGATTATAGGTAAGATTGTGAATTGACGCTCCGCTCCAACCAGTATTTACAAATACCACTTTATTCGTGATATTATTTTGAATTAATTGATCTCCTACTCTGCCCCACACCGATCCATTGCCTCCAGTACCACCAAGCGCAGGATCTTGATATTTGTATGTTCTCCCGTCAAGAAACATATAAACATCTTCAACTGTCTCATAGCCTTTTTCACTCTGATTTACACTGTTGGATTGACCATAAGTCATAAAAATTAACGGATCTTTATTTTGGAATCCTATAATATTAGTAATCCAACGAAATATTTGATTTCCCGCTATTCTTGCCGTCGGAATTTCAATTAACCCGTTCAAATTAATATCTCTATTTTTTCTATCAGCATTTTCTGTGAAAGCATTGCCAGAAAATAATATAAGTATCACTAAGAAAGTTAGAAACTTTTGTATTATCATAATTACATACTATTTTTAACTTTGAGTTAACCCTATTTTACTTTCTGATTAATAAAAAAATTTTTATTTTTTTAAACAAAGTGAAGTTATAATAAATCTCCTTTTAAACCATACTATTATTTTTATGAGTAACCTAGGAAAAAGTTATATTGGGTGGAACACAGAAAGTCATTTGCAGGGATATGATTTTTGGAATAACCGAAGTGATTTGGATTTTAATTATACATATGGGTGTTTCTCAGATCTACAGTATTTATTAGAGGCAACAAAATCTTTGAAAAATCCTGAGATAGTTGATATTGGTTGCGCAACTGGTACAACTTTGAGATTTTTAAAGAATAAATTAGGAGGCTCTGGATATTCATACAAAGGTGTTGACATATCTAAGCCGTCTATTGAAAGGGCAAGAAGTTTGTATCCAGATGTTGATTTTCTAATATCTAATGGTGAAAGACCTTATGAAATTCTTGGTTCAAAAGCTGATATTGTCTTTTCAAGAGATACTATTCTACATCAAGAAAATCCCTACGACTTTTTAGACCAACTTATGGAAATAACAGAGAGATGTTTAATTATTAGGTTGAGAACTAGAGATCATGGAGAGACCGAATTTGACGTTTCTAAATCATGTCAAATGAACTATGGACAGTACTGGATGCCATATATTGTTCTCAATATAGATGAGTTGATCTCTCATATTAAGAATAAAAAAAATGTAGCTAAAATTACAATTAATAAATCTTATGAGGTTCTTGGGGGTATGAATCATCGCTCTGTACCCAAAGATCTATATTCTGAAAAAACTGGTGGAGCTGAGACATCTATTATGATTGAGTTTAATCCTGCTAAACAAGATATAGAAGCCGAAATAATCCATGATAAGGAGATTGAGGGGCATGCATTTTTGATGAAGAATCGAAGGAGCTTAAAGTATTTTATTTATAGATTGATTACTAAATTTAGTAATAGAGGCTAATTCATATTTAATTGATAAAGAATATTATGATTTAATTCGTGTGCTGATTTCATATTTTTACGATATTTGCTATTGAGGTCGTAATATAACTATTAAAACTTTATTTATAAGGGTTTATCCTATCAATTAATCGTCGTTTCTGATATACAATCCTGGGAATTGTAAATTGAGTTATGATTTTTTTACTAGATTTTTTTTCATTAATATTGGTAACGCCAACTCTATCAATTTCAGAAATTAAATTCACTTCTTCACCTAAACAAATTGGGTAAAAAGAATGGTTTAATTACTCCTTAGTTTAATTAAATTTTGCCCTCAGAAATCAATACCTTTAAAGATTATCAAAAATATTTGACGGTAGGTAGTTAGACATCATTGAGTGGCCCTCACAGCCTGGATACTTGTCAGTATGGGACCAAGCCATAAATTAATAAACGATTTTTTATAAAATGTGGATAAGGAACACAGACTTTTATGCCAGTTGAAGAGCTCAATTACTATGTTTTTGATTGAATAGAGTAGTAGAATAAAAAATATGAGTCAAACTGAAAATTTAATTAATACAAATAACTTGTCTAAAATTATTGTTGACAAATTAGAGAGTAATTTTGATCAATTATCTAAACAGTTTTTTTCTCAAAATATAGGAACTACATCCAAATTTTTTATTCTAGATGACCTTCTCCCTAAAGAAATAACTAAAGATATATATGAGAATTTTCCGAATACAAATGCATTTTATTTCAATAATTCCTTTAGAGAAAAAAAATTTACCTTTAAACAACTTGATAGTTTGGAAACTCCTCTTATTAGTCATATAACTAATGCATTTCAAATGGATAATGTTAGAAAAGTGGTAGAACGAATTACTAAAACTCCTCATCTTAGTTCGGATCCTTCTCTCTATGCAGGAGGTATATCAAGAATGGATTTTGGACATTTTTTGAACCCTCATATTGATAATTCACATGATGCACTTAGAAAAAGGTATAGAAGATTTAATCTGCTTTTTTATGTGACACCTGAAATTCAAGAATCCGATGGAGGAAATTTTGAGTTATGGGATAAAGGAGTTAAGAATCCTTTATTAATTCAGTCAAAATTTAACAGACTAGTCGTATTAGAAACTACCCAATACTCATGGCATTCAGTTGACCATGTTCTTTCAAATATTCAAAGATGTTGTGTTAGTAATTATTACTTTAGTGAAAACTCACCAGAAAATTATGAATATTATAATGTGACATCTTTTGTTGGAAGACCAGATGAGGGAGTAAAAAGATTTTACGGACTAATTGATAATTTACTTAGAAATTCTGTTGCAAAAATTACAGGGATCTCAAGAGGAAAGAAACTCGTAAGAATTAAAAAAAGTTGACTTGACAGGGTAAAAATAAATTCATTCAACGGTTGCGGAATTGAATAGAGAGTAAATGTTTTTATCAATCATCCCACCACCAAACATCACCTCCAGCACAAACTTCCTTGCCATCGCGACTAGTCGCATATGAGGTGTATCTTCCACCACACTTTACATTTTTGCCATCGCGACTAGTTGCATAAGAAGTATATCTTCCTCCAGCACAAACTTCCTTGCCATCGCGACTAGTCGCATATGAGGTGTATCTTCCACCACACGCTACATTTTTGCCATCGCGACTAGTTGCATAAGAAGTATATCTTCCTCCAGCACAAACTTCCTTGCCATCGCGACTAG